>JGI24721J44947_10000697_pt1 | contig 46289 bp, 42 predicted proteins | sample YelNatPaOPGAMG01_FD_44947 | JGI IMG/M metagenome (IMG submission 44947) | reverse complement strand
AAGGGATTGATCCATATCCTCCTGGGCCTGTACCTACCAGGCAGCCGGATCAGCATCACTATCCGTGCACCCCTTCGCCTGATTCTTTATGCAGCCTTTAACCGCAGCTGGCCCTGGTCTTCAGCTAAAAACATTCTATAGGACCAATGAATCCGATGCAAGAGGTAATTTGCGAGAGATGGCTTACTTCACTTAAGTACTTTTATAATCACAACTTACGGTCGATATGCTAAGGCCTTAGGGCCACCGATCCTGGCTAGCTTACCGCAAGGGAGCTGGTCTGCCCGATGGCAATGCCATCCTAGCTGTAGGTGGTCTGGAGATGGGTCAATGGTAGGTCCAGGCCGGTAGGCGCAGGCTTGAATGTGGCCACGAGGCCCACTGGCAGGTCGGCCCATGGCCTAGTGCAACCGGTGCCTGCATGGCCGGCAGCCGAGCCTTGTCCCAAGCCATGTTGCGGCCTGCAGGTCATAGGTCAACGGCGGTCGGTGGGCAGATGGCCGACCGATCTAGCAAATAGGGTGCCATAAACCCTTGACTAAGGACGGGTTTGGCGGAAACATACTACGGTCTGGAAACATGGGCCTGACTGAGGCCTTGCAAAGGTAGGTTAGCAAGAAGGAGAAACGATATGAGATGCGATTCCGGTCTCCGCAAGGGGTTGATAGCTCCAGTACTTTTGGCCTTGGGGGTGATCATGGCCGGATGCGGGGGTGCTGGGGGTTCAGGCTCAGGACACCAGCGAGCAGCAGGTCTAGGAGGCAGGCTGCTGAAGGACAAGGCCGACATACTAAGGCTGAAGGACCAGATCANACAGACCAACGCGGCCCTCAACGACATCATAACCGATCCACAGAGGGACCTGAAGCCGCAATTCAAGGCCTTTAGCAGTGCGGTCAAGAAGCTGGATTCCATGGTCAAGAAGGCCCGCGAGCGGACGGTTGCTATCCAGGCCAGTCTGGATAAGTATATCGATACATGGCGAGATGATGTTGTTGGCATCCAGGATCCCACGCTCAGGGAACAGGCCATAAGTCGCGTGACACAGGCCAAGGAGAGCTTTCAACGGCTATATGCAGAACTGACAGGTACCAAGGAGGTACTGACCCCTTATGTAGGAAGTCTCAAGGATATCCAACGATATCTGGATACAGACCTAACGCCTGCTGGGCTAAAGACCATAAAACCCTTGGCAGACAAGGCGATGGGTTCTCAGAACCAGGTCTTGCAGCGTCTAGACGCCCTTGCTGCNGAACTGGAACGAGTCGCAGCGGAGCTTGCGGCAGGTCAGCGAAAGGCCGGTAGCTAAGGGTCCTTGCCCNCTCTGCAANGGCTGTATCCTTGGCAATGGCTTCGGACCGGTGGACACGGTCAACCCAAGGCGAGCCTTCTCAACCTCAGCCCTGCTGCCAGCGAGATTCCGGCAAGGCCTAGCAAGAGTCCTGAAGGTTCGGGTACCGGCTGTGGATCGAGTGGGATGACAGGGTCGGTATAGTTGACGGCGTAGAACAACTGGTAATCCTGGAAGGAAGAGAAGACCTCGTATACATCTATTCCAGGCACCAATATGCGTAGCGGGATATGCCCTGATCCCGGATAAGGCTGGGGCTGCCATGGCCTGAGACCTTGCATGCCTATGATCCAACCTTGAAAATCGGGATCGTCGTCTCTTGTAACCCACCAGATGTCACGAATGAAGGTACCCTCGGTCACGTACTCTACACGAAAGTGGGCAAGGCGGGCTTGCTTGTCATCAGAGTCTGTGGCCCAAAATCCTTCATATCGATATGGGTTGGCATTAAAGTCCGTCTGATATTCGACGCCCCAGATGGTCAGGGCGTGGGCCCAACCCATGTTGCGTACGGCTACGGCTACGCCGACACCGTTGCGTAGACAGCTTTCTACTGCGACCATGTCCAAGATCGCAGGATCCGATGGGTCCAAGCCCCATTGCGAAAAGAAACTGCTGAAATTGATACTACGAAAATAGCCGCCTGCCCCTGAGAACTCAACATGGGCCCAGCCATCCCGCTCCTCTGGCTGATTGCCAGTGATCCACCAGTCCCATGCATAGCGTGGCCAGCTTCCTTGATCGGTCCAGTAGTACTTGAAACACTCGAACATGCTTTCAGCGGTCTGATAGGAGCCGGTACGCCAATTGCCCCAATCCAGGATATTGGAGGCGGCGGCCGCCCAGCACAGCAAGTCATCGTCATCGTCGGTATCGCTCTTGTTTACGTCGCGCCAGCCGCTACTAGGGTTGACGCCCTCGATGAAGAAGCTCTCTACGGTGGCAAATGTAAGGCCAGGTGGGCAAAAAACCAACAGGCCCAGGATCAAGATCTGGATCCGCAATCCACCAGCTCCGTGCCTGAATACANTCGGCATCATGCCACAGCTCTAGTTCTGCGATCNGATGTTGAAGGTAAATAGCAGGGCGATGCCAACTTGTCAAGGGAAAACTGCTAGAACCATCCATCCNTCACTGCAAGGCCCTAGGCAGGCGCTCTGCTGCTTCGAAGGGCCCACCTGACCNAGATCGNATGGTTGGAACCCAAGTTTCAATGCAGGCGAATCTGGCCGAAGGGTGAAGTCATTCAGACCGGGGTTNGTAAACAAGGGATCAGCGATGACTGAGCCATTGTCCATACCCCTTGCCTGCCAGTCATGCCAGGTGAGATCACCAAAACGGATCGGACCTCCATCACGCCAATAGAGATTCCGCTCGAAACTCATGTTCGAGTCTATCCCGCCTACCAGGAAACGCTCCGTATGACCTACGACGATATTGCCTACGAATCTGAATCGCAGGTGTCCCTCCGGCCTGGTGGCCTGGATCTGATGATCCCTACCGTAACAGAAGATGTTGTTCCTGATGGTATTGTCTTTGCCATAATGCTGATGGAAGCCCCCATGCGTGGTATTGTAGACCAGGTTGTTCTCCACCAATATATCGCTTGATCCTTCATCCAGGTATATGCCCCAGCCACCGTATCTGAGGCCTGCAATNTCGTGCCAGAGGTTGTTGCGGATGATCGTGCCCTTCTGGNTGCCGAGTGTATATATCCCTCCCATGTCACTGAGTATAGGTCCATCACCATCGGCCCTTCTTCCGATATGGTGGACATGNTTGAATTCCACGATGTTGCCCCCAGCAAGCGATGGTCCGTAACCCCACGTCCAACCTATGGATATGCCAGTATAATAGAGGTCGGAAATCTCATTGTGGCTGATAGTGTTATCATAGCTCTGGCCGATCCAGATACCAACCGCGCCGTGAAAGACCTTGCCTGCGTCGGTGATGATGCAATTGGCGATCTTATTGCCGTGGGTGTGCTCGGCCTGACCCTGGCGGGCCTGTTCCTCGCCTATCTTTATGCCGCCTGCCCCGACGTCAGAAAACCTGCAGTTGTCTATCGTATTATCTTTGCAGGCCTTGGATAGCTCGAGGCAATAGGTGCCGATATGCGTGAAATTACACTGCTCGAATCTGCAGTATCTGACACCTTGTCCATATACAGCGCCAGGCACGCCTATGGCGGCCTGAGGGAAGCCGGCTATGTCTGCGGATGGCCAGTTAGGCCTGAAATCTGCCGGGAAGTACCATTCGGTATGAGAGAATGTGATCCCCTGCCAGAGGATATGTTCTACATACTTGCCAGCGGCAGGGTCGCCGACCATCCTGACCAATTGCGTGAGCACAGGGGCTATGGCCTCTATGGTGTCGGTAGACTCGCCAGGTCTAGGCATGTAGTAAAGGACATTGGAGCTGCGATCCAAGAACCACTCACCAGGGGTGTCTAAGAAGGCGAAGGCATGCTCTAGATAGTAGGGATCATCCTGCTCCAGTCTAAAGACGCTCCGCTTGCTAGAGGTAATAGTCCGATTCCCATAGTCTAGGCTGTGTACAGGTAGGTGCGATTCTGTCCATCGGTTCATCACGATCGCCTCGGCATCTGAGAGACTACCCCATGACAGCAGATCGCCTGAGCGAAAACAGAAACGCCTTTGCCCTTTGTTCCATGGGGTCCTGTCATTTGCATCTGGTACACCTGCCACCCTCAGATAACCACTGTTCGGGAACCTGGCCCTTGTCGCGCGCTGGCCATTTACCCAAAGTTGATGGAACGAGCCCACCTGGCTTGCCCATGGCACGTCCGCTGCCCACAACCTCTTACCATCTATCTGAACCTGCCTCCAACCTGTGATCCGCCTTCCGCCGCTGAGCACAGGCATCTGGCCTTGATATGGACAGATCTTCACAGGATAGGCCTCACTGCCAGAGTGCTGCGGGCCTATGAGTACGGGCCGATCCAGCAGGTGTGCCCCTTCCGTCAAGTAGATCGTGACAGGACCACTGACCCTGCCCTGCTGCCTCAGTTGGGCTACTGCATCGAATGCCGCCTGCAATGACCTGAACGGTCGCGAGTCCGATCGGCCTGACCAATGGTCGTTGCCATCCTGGGCAACATAGAAGGCGATCTCATCGGCAATGGAACCGTCCACAGGTACGTACGCCAAGACGATCAAGCCAATGATCGACATCCTCAAACGCATAGCTGGTCCCCTATCCAGAATCGCCTACCTGGCCAGTACCTTTTCGAGCAAGCCTCCTTTTGATACTGGCCTTTCTTTTACCTCCTATCAACGCAAACACATACACAAATCGCCTCCGCAAAGATGGCAATAGAGCACCAGTAGCCGCGAGGAATCCTCCTATCCGCGGGATCGTCCGCTCCGGTCTGCCATCGTATGCGCAGGACACGATGACCTCGGCCACATCCTCCGGGTCGGCCATAGGTATGGAGAACGAGATGTCTGGGATCAGATCAAGATCGCGCATGACCCTTTGTGTGTATACTGGGCCTGGGCAGACCACCGATACCGTTATGCCTGTGCCACGGAGTTCCTCAGCTAGAGCCAGGCTGAAGGCCCGCAACCCAGACTTGGTGGCAGAGTATACAGCAGCACCTGCAACAGGCAAGACACCTGCCAATGAACCAACATTTACGATCGATCCCCTCTTTGCCTTGGCCAGATAAGGTAAGCACAGCCTATACAGTACCATCGGCCCGCGAAGGTTGACATCCACCATCTGTATGATATCCGCCGTGGATATAAACTCAAACCGTCCACGGGCATGTACCACGACACTGTTGACCAGCGCATCGATCCTTCCGAAGTGAGCTTGGGCCTTGTCCAGGATCAATGCTGCCTCATCGACCTTTGAGATGTCGGCAGGGATCAAGAGTATCCTGTCTGGATCAAGACCTTCGACTGCAGCCCAAAGTCCCTTCTGGCCTCTTGCAACCAACACAATGCTAGCCCCCTCGTGGTAGAATCGCCTTGCCGCGACAGCACCGATCCCAGATGATGCCCCTGTAATAACCACGGTCTTGCCGACAAATCTCCGGTTCATCTTTGGATCCCTGGGTCTATCAAATCGGCCTTTAAGGGTTTGTTAAGAAGGCATCTGTGCTTGAATTGTTCGCTGCGACCCTTGTTGGCCATTATCAATCGTCGATCTAGCTCCGATAGTTCCCCATCCGCCAAGAAGCGAGTTCGGACCTCGCCAAGCCGATGACCCTTGCGCTTGCTAGCATATTCGCAATTTGCCTCCATCAGATTGGCGTCGATCACCTTGCTGAGGGCCTGTCGCAGTTCTGGCGACAAATAAGACAGGCCTTCTATCAACAGCATATAGTACGGCGGATCTGCCCAGACTGGGTACATCACAAAACAGCCCTTCTCGAGCCCAAGCGATTCAATGGCAGACCCGACGGCCCTGGTCACCTGGTATTCAGTGAGCTTTTCGCCTGCGATACTGCTGGTGTTTACCCCCCTTGACAGGAACTCTATCATAGGGGTCGTGCCCATCCATCCTGTCACCTGAACGATGTCGCCAATGTGGTATCTGTAAAGGCCTGCCCCATTTGTGAGGATAATATAGTACCTTTGGCCGATCTCCAATTCCTCTGCACGAAGGACCTGTAGCGACGGTGGCAAGGTTTGGGCATCAGCTGGTAGATCAAGGCCATCGATCTGTTCTTCAGGTATGAACTCGAAGAATGCGGAGGCGATATCCAACACACCCGAAGGGGTGTCGTCCTGGATAGGTATGCTCATCCTTGCCTCGCTAGCCAAGAGCCCTATATCGCGAATCGGTCCATCCCCATAGTACCTGCGAACCTGGTCTAGATAGAGGCCTGCAGTCCCGCCTGTCCAGTGGGCAAGTAGAGGCCTATCCCAGAAAAAGCGGGGATACAGATGGCCGAATGTACCCAGGATCTGCGAGCCGCTTGGCACAGCCTGGATCTGGCCTGAGCCTGCCAGTCAATAGGTCCCTGGTTTCAGGGTGCAGCTCTCTTGCAACGCCGAGGGTTCCATCCCTTATGTCCCTGATGATATCGTCCGCATNGCGATCCGCAATCTTTGCNAGCATCACCAAGGTGCTGGGGTTGGCAGTCACGATCAATGCGACATCCCTTGGTATTGCAAAACGCATGATCACATAGTATCTCAGATCAGGATCGGGTATATCCACAACCTCGTAAGGAGTGGCATATAGGAACCTGGCAACGGGGTTCTGATTGCGTGCCAAAAGGCCAGATATGGATCCTACTGGAAGGCCGGATGGTGTTATTTCCTCCTGCATGGGGCTACTGATCTGAAGCACAGACCGCACCAACGGCCCGGGGTGATCCCTGATCATCTTGATGCCCCAGATCGTCCAACCCCGCTTGTATGCCCTTATGGACCTCTTTGTAATGGGTATGGCCTTGGCAGGTCCTGTGGTACCAGATGTTCTTGCGAACATCACCAGCCTGTCACTGGGACCGAATAAGGCTTTGACATCTCCTTCCTTGCAACGATCGACATAAGGGGCAAAGTAGGGCCATTGTGCGATGGGCAAGGCAGCCTTGAAGTCCTTGTACGAGCGGACCTTGTCTAGCCTATGCCTGCGGCCAAACTCACCTTCGGATCCATTCTTGAGTATCTGGAAAAGCCTTTCCTCTTGGGTCTGCCGGCAGTCCTGGCACAGCCTTTGGAACCAGCGCAGACTGCGGTCTGCAACAAGGGCGGCCGAATGTACCACTGGTCCCAGCAGGATCCTATGCGCCAGGCAGTCCATCGATCTGCCCCAACCATTGCCGCAGATCATGGAGGAATGCATCCCTATCTGGGCTGAATTCGAGTATGTGCTTGGCATGTCCGTAGGTCCTGGTCTCGATGCAAGGTCCTGCGGTCTTCTCGAGGAATGCCTTGGTCTTCGCGTTGTCCACCAGTCTGTCTCGGCCAGCCAGGGCTAGCAATAGCGGTATTGTAAGCCGGCACTTGGAGTGGGTCAAGGCCAGGCGAGCTCGCAGTGCATTGATAAGGAAACGGCCGGTGACGGAAGAGATGGCCAGAGGATCCGACCTGATGAAATCCAGATAATCAGGCTGATCTGTCAGCTCCTCAAGCGGATATGGCACTGGGATGAAAACAGGACAAGGTGCTAGCAATGAACACAGGGTCAGCAGCACACTGTGGATCGACATGTGTAGGTGCGTATAGATACCTGGTGTGGCAAGCACGAGTGAGCGAATCCGATGTGAAGACCTCGATGCAAATAGCATAGCAGGGATCGCACCGAAACAGTGTGCAATAATATGGACTTGTTGTTCGGACCTACCACGTGTCGCGGATTCAACGACCTCGTGTATTTCACGGACAAGGTCCTTATGATCCTCGATATCGCCCCTAGGTTGGTCGCTCAACCCTGAGCCTTGGCGGTCAAACGCGTAAACAGGATGACCTAGGCTACCCATATAGCAGGCAGACTGAGCAAACCAAGCGGAATGGCTCTGCAGACCATGGACGACCACGATGGGTCGTCTGGGACCATCATCATTGAACACACGCATGGGTATAGGATAGCCCTTCGCAGACAAGGTCCAATAGACCTTGGATCTTGCCCACCCTTTGGCTATCTCGGTATGGCTGGGGCAGCGATCGCGAGGTGTCTGAAGATCAGGGCGGCCTATGCTGCATTGCCTATTCATCCTACCTCATCTATGCGGGTTGCCCACCTCCGCAAGACCGCCTCGTTGACCGTGACGCCCAACCCAGGACCCTTTGGCACATTGGCAGGCCTGCCACCATAGCCAAATCTAAGGGATGGCAAGGCCACATCGTGCCTGAGCAGATACCTACCAAAACACCCTCTGCATGTGTGACGTTCGGAACCATAGCCAACAAGGCCAACTGGGCACTAGACAATAACGATGTTTCGCCTACCTGACAGCCCACCTGCAAGGCCAGACCCGCACCAAGCGCCTCATGACACCTTCTCAATGCCGCTGTCAGGCCGCCACACTTCGAGATCCTGATATTGACAGCGGTGCATGCCTTTTTCTCTATCAAGCTCCGCATCGATCTGCCATCGCTGATCGCCTCATCTGCCATGACACTAAGACCGGTCTTGCATACCAGCGTGGCCATGCCCGATAGATCACCTGCATCGATGGGTTGCTCGAATGTAAGCACTCCCATGGATGCCAGATGTGGCATTGCATCCAAGGCTTGATCGATCGTCCAGGCCATATTTGCATCTACGCGTATCTGGGCCCTATGCCCCATCAATGCCCTGACAAGATGCAAGAGTCGATCATCATTTGGACCGCCTACCTTTACCTTTACCTGCCTCAGTCCTGCAAGATGAAATACAAGGCAAAGGACACACGCGAAGGATAACCGATCTGTCGGCATGACACCACTGAACCTGATCTTCTCCAAAGAACCTCCTGGCTTTGCCGGCAAGAGCGATCGTCCCGATTCACGGCCAAACACATCCAAGAGGGCCAGGTCTATCGCGCACCACGCTGCTGCCTGCGGTACGGTCGGATCCAACCAGTCCGCAGGTGCCCTGCCGTCACAGCCTGCCAAGAATGCCTGGACCTCCTCGAACGACCCAAATATCCTACCCAACAGCCGTGGCAGGATACGTGCTTTCAGGATCTCTGCCGTGTGCTCCCGGGTTTCGCCAGTGACATAGGATCGGGGCAGAGACTCACCAAGACCAGTGTAGCCTGTATCTGTCACACACCTTAGGAATATGCTGTCTGAGAACCTGCGGGTGGCCGCTGCGTGTCTGACGGCGATCCGAAGAGGCAGATCTACCTGGTAGACAGTAAATGACTTGATCGCACCCACTTGGTATTAGTTATCACCACTTAGCTGGATCGGATCCATCATATTCTGGCCGAGGATACGATCCATGTCTGTTGCGGTCATGGACCTTGCCGCCAGCGAATATACCCGATGCGCCCATCCTTCTGACTGGATCCCCTACAGGCTCGATGGAAGGTTCAAGGTGGTAGTGGGCATCCAATATCATCGCTAGGCGGGCCGATCCTTGGTAAAGGACACGCTGTAGAATCGCCCATCCCAAAGTAGCTGACACTGTCTGTCCAACATATTCGGCGGGATCAGATCTATAGGTGGCCCGCACGCATCTTCGGCCTTGTCCTTGAACGCCTGCCTGGCGATGGGTGTCCGCCTGTAGACCGTCTTGATATGCCTTGCGGTCTCATCAACGATCACTACCCTCGCACCGGGTCTGGCAACCCGGATGAACTCCGAGATGGCCGTCGGTTTATCCCTGAAGAAGTTGAACCCGCCCACGGTAAATAGTGCATCAAAGCTCTCGTCCTTAAAGGGCAAGGCCTCTGCCTCTGCCATAAATAGCTCCACAGGTCTATCGATCCTACAAGACCTATCCCTGCACCTTCGGAGCATGTTCCAGGAGATATCTACGCCATAATAGTCCAGCTCGCCTGGCAAGATTTCCAGGTTCAACCCCGTTCCTATACCCACCTCCAGGATCCTATGCCTCCCCATCAACGGACTGAGTGCCGCGCTAAGCTCACCGCGGGCCTTGCGCCATCCCCGCCTGCGTATGGCAATAGCCATGCCTTTTACATAGAGATCGTAGAAGAATGCAATCTTGTCGTAGAACTGCTGGTACTTACAGTTGCAGCCTTAGTTGACCGGTCTGCACAAAGATCGGTATGCCATGCCTTATAGGATATCGCTTCTTGCCATCCGATGTCACAAGGCATTCTCCATCCTGCATCTCGATGTGTTTGAGCGGCTGGTGGGTGGATGGGTCACATAGGACCTCGCGTGTATCGGCCTTGATACTGCTGCCTCCTGATCGCGATCCTTCTTGGGCTAAGTTTATGCCCTACTAATCCTTCTTTGCTCGGCTGTGCAATAGGGCCTCGACAAGGCGAACGATACGCCTGGCCTGGGTCGCCTTGCTTGCAAGCGGAAGGTCCAGCCATGGGCTGCCTGCGGTCTTCACCTGTAGGGACACCTTGTCCGCACCTATGGCCAATGGGCTATTGGCGATGATCATGTCCAGCCCCTTCTGCTCCAGTTTTGCCTGTGCCCTCTGCCTTGTCTGCCTATCCTCTAGTGCAAAGCCAACGATGACGCTGCCTTCTGGCCTATGACGCGATGCCCACCTCAGTATGTCGCGGACCGGCACGAGGCGGACGGTCAATGGCCTGCCAGTTTTTTTGATCTTCGAGGCAAACGGCCTTTCTGGTGCGAAATCCGTTACCGCCGCTGCCATTACTAGACAATCGCAGCCAGACAAGGCATCCTTGACCGCCTCGAACATCTGCTGCCCAGTGACTACAGGAATGAATCTGACCGACCGCGGTCTGCGAAGCGACGTGGGTCCAGATATGAGTGTCACCTGATGGCCAGCCGACACCGCCGCTCGCGCAATGGCATAGCCCATCTTGCCGCTACTGGCGTTGGACAGAAACCGTACCGGATCGAGGTATTGCCTCGTAGGGCCGGCAGTGACCACAAACCTTGCCAATGTGGCTACCTGCCTTTCTGCTGGATCAACTGGTGTATGGCCTGGGCGATCTTGGCAGGCTCTGCCATGCGACCTGGCCCTATCTCGCCACAGGCCAGCCTTCCATGTTCTGGACCTATGACCCTAAAGCCGATCTCCTGGATGGTCTTCAGGTTCCTTTGCACCAAAGGGTTGGCCCACATCCTGCTGTTCATGGCAGGGGCAAGCAATACAGGGACCTGCCAGCAGGCACACAATAATGTCGTCAACAGGTCGTCGCATATGCCTGCAGCGACCTTGGCCAGGCAATCGGCAGTGGCCGGTGCGACCACGACTATGTGGGCCCAATCGGCCAACTTGACGTGTGTGATATCCCTGGTCTGGGCCCACATGTCTGTGTATGCAGGCTGGCCAGTGACGGCCTCGAATGAATTGGCCGTCACCAACCTAGTGGCGTTTGCGGTCAGGACTGCCCTGACGTTGGCACCAGCGCCACTCAGCAGGCTTGCAAGCTCAACGGCCTTGTAGGCCGCAACCCCGCCACAGACCCCAAGGATGATATTCACATCTAGGCCCATCTTCCAGGCCCGAGCATCAGAAGAATGGGTTTATCGTGGACTCTGGACCTGGGACGATGCCCTTGGCCTCAGGAACGCCCTCAGGCTGGATCTTGTCCTGCCTGATCTCCTCGATCACGATCTCGATCAAGGTCTTGCCCTCTGTGTCCTCGATCAGGGGCCTCGAGCCCTGGAGTATCTCCTCCATCCGCCTTTGGACTAGGGCCGTCAACTTGAACTTACCGCCAACCTTGTTGATCAATTCGTCACTCTTGAGTGCCTCTATCATCCGACTTCTCCACCAATCCTGACCTGACCGCCCTTCGACGGTCCTCAATGATGGTTACGATCTCATCTACGGCCTTGTCAAGCTCGTCGTTCACGACAAAATGGTCGTAAAGCCGCCTGGCAGCATCTATCTCTTTGCGGGCCTGCTGCAGCCTCCGCTCCATGGTGGCCTTGTCCTCTCTGGCCCTGCCGAATAGCCTATCCTCGAGGGCCTGCTCCTTCGGCGGCATTATGAATATCAAGACCGCCTCTGGGAAGACCTTCTTCACCTGGCTGCCGCCCTGGACATCTATCTCCAGCACCACGACCTTCCCCTGCTGGATGGCCTTTTGGATCGGCTCCCTTGGCGTTCCGTATAGGTTGCCGAAGACCTCCGCGTACTCCAGAAACCTCCCAGACCTTATCCCATCCTCAAACTGCTGTCTATCTATGAACCAATAGTCCTTGCCGTCTACCTCGCCAGGCCCTGGGGTCCTGGTGGTGCACGAGACGCTCAGGAATGCATCCGGGATCCTGCCGAGCAGCCTCCTGCAGATGGTACTCTTGCCCACACCAGAAGGACCGCTTATCACCACCACCATGCCCAGCGGACCGCTGGATGTCACTCTACGTTCTGGACCTGTTCCTTTATCCGGTCTATCTGGCATTTGACATCCACAATCAGCGTAGAGATCCCTGCGTCACCAGCCTTGCTAGCGATCGTGTTGGCCTCCCTGAGCATCTCCTGGCTGATGAAATCCAGCCTTCTGCCGACCTGCCCTTCCTCCGTGCAGGCCTGCCTGAACTGCTCCAGGTGCGACCTTAGCCTGGCCAACTCCTCCGTTATATCGGAGTGCTCGGCCAGCACCGCCACCTCCCTTGCCAATGTCTGATCGTCCAATTGTACAGCAACCGCTGCCAGCAGCTTGTCGACCCGCCTGCGGAGCCTAGCTGCGTAGGCCTCCAGGACCTGCTGTCGCATACCGTCGATCCGATCCAATGCATCTGCTATGGCCTGGCAGAAACCCATCAGCTCTTGGCAGAGGAACTGCCCTTCGGTCAACCTCATCTGGCCGAGCCGGTCCAAGGCCTGCTGGGATAGGGCAAGGATCTGATCCCTGACCTGGGCTGTCTGATCCGGCTGAGGGCCAAAGGTCCGCACCAGGTTTGGAAGGTTCAAGAGCGTGGCCATGTCTATGGACAGCGCACCACAGCCAGGTAGCGAAGATCTGATTTGGTCCAATTTGACGATCAGATCCTTCAATGCCGCCTCATCCAGACTATAGCTGCCGACTGCTGCAGGGTCTTTAGGTCTAAGGACGTAATTCACAGTCCCGCGGACGATCTGCCTTCTGATCAGCCTATCTACGTCCTCCTGGGCAAAGGCAAAGGTATCTGGCAGTCTGATCTCGGTCCTCAGATAGCGGTTATTGACGGTCTTTATCTCTACAACATGCTCAACGCCACAGATGAGGCCTTCTGCCTGGCCATAGCCTGTCATGCTCTTGATCATGGCTGGACCTATCTGGCCGGTCCGTTAGGGCCAGGGGTATCTGCCTGACTGGATGAGGCCGGCTGTTGCTGTGTGACCGGGGCAGGTGTCTCCACCTGGCTCGGGGATGGCTTGTAGTACTTGGCCATCGCAAAGCTGATCAAGAGGAACAGACCAGCCAAGACGATGGTCACCCATGTCAGGACATCCCCTGTCTTGGAGCCCAACAGCCCGCTTGCCATGCCGCCCCCCAGGGCTGCACTGAGGCCACCACCCTTGCCGCGCTGCAACAATATGATGAATATCAAGACAAGGGATATCAATACGAACAGGACCGCCGCGATCCCCATCAGCAGCCCTACAGCCAAACAAGGTGATCCTATCATGATCTTAGCCCCTAAAACCTATAGACCTATCTGCCAGACCCACTAGCCTTGGCCCTAGATGCCTTGATGATACCCAAGAACTCTTCTGCCTTGAGGCTTGCACCGCCAACGAGCAGGCCATCAACGTCAGGCCCAGCCATGAGGTCTGCCGCATTGCTGGCCTTCACAGAGCCACCGTATTGTATGACCGTCTGCTCAGCCACGTCCTTGCCGTACATCCTGGCCAGTCGACCCCTTATGAACCTATGGACCTCCTGCGCCTGTTGAGGTGTGGCGGTCCTGCCTGTACCTATGGCCCAGACCGGCTCGTATGCGATAGTCACAGATCCCATCTGGTCAGCCGAGACCCCCTCAAGTCCGGCACTTAACTGCCCTTCCACCACCGACTCGGTCTGGTTCGCATCCCGCTGCTGGAGCAACTCCCCTACGCACAAAATAGGGCTGAGGTTACCAGCCAATACGGCCAAGACCTTCTTGTTGATCAATCCGTCTGCCTCTCCGATCACGTGCCTTCGCTCAGAATGGCCGCAGATCACATATCTGCAACCGACGTCCTTGAGCATGGCAACACTGATCTCGCCGGTAAATGCGCCATTGGGCTGGAAGTACACATCCTGAGCGCCTACTGCTAGCCCCGAGGTGCCGATGACATCTACCACCGGCTTGAGATAAACAAACGGTGGGCAGACCGCTATGTTCATGCTGCCGATCAGATCCCTGGTGCCATCACTGATCGCCTTTGCCAGCATAACTGCTGTACGAAGGTCTGTGTTCATCTTCCAGTTGCCTGCGATGAAAGGTCTACGCATCTATGCCCCCTATCTCAAGATCAAAGGATCTCATTTGCCCTCGGGAAGCTACCCAAGATAGAAAGTTGTAGGCAATGTCGCCTGGACTCTTCTAGGGCTTTCTCAACCATCGGGTCGGTCCTATGTCCTACCAGGTCTGCAAAGAAGTAATACTCCCACTCGCGTCTCTTGCTCGGCCTGGATTGGATCATGGTCAGGTTTATCTGGAAGCGTCTGAACACATCCAACACATCTGCCAAGGCCCCTGCCTTATGCGCGGTGGTAAAGAGTATCGCTGTCTTGTCCTCGCCGGTCGCCCTTGCATCCTCCTTTGCTATGACCAAAAACCTGGTCACATTGTTGGCCATATCCTCTATGTTCTCACAGACCACCCGCAGTCCGTACAGCTCTGCTGCAACACGCGAGCCTATGGCAGCCGCATCAGGCTCCTCTGCAGCCATCTGGGCCGCCTTTGCAGTAGAGGCCACCGAGATCGTCTGGGCGTCCTTGAATGTAGAGGCCAGCCACTTCTGACACTGGGCAAAGACCTCTGGCTTGGAGTAGATCTTCTTGATCCTATCCAGGGGGCAGTTGGCCAAGAGGCAGTGATGGACCGCCACCAGTACCTCTGCACAGATCTTGACAGAGGAATCGATCAAGGCGTCCAGTGTCTCTATGACCCCACCACCTGTGGTATTCTCGACTGGCACCACACCCAGATCGCAGTGCCCACGGCTGACCTCCTCAAAGATGGCCGTTATGTTGGTCAAGGGCTCGTATTCGACGCTCTGACCAAACTTNAGCATGGCGGCAGCGTGGCTGAAGCTACCCTGAGGACCCAGATAACCTATCCTAAGGGGCTTTTCCAATAGGAACGACCCGCTCATCAGCTCCCGCCAGATCGCCTTTATAGTCCGGTCAGGCAGAGGACCCTGGTTGGCCTTGATGACCTTTTCCAGGACCTGTTTCTCACGGTCAGGGGCATATACGGGTCGCTCGGTCTGACTCTTGAGCTTGCCTATCTCGACAACGACCTTGGCCCGCTCATTGAGCAGTTGGACCAACTGGAGGTCTATCTGATCTATCCTCTGTCTTAACTGTTCTAGAGACACGATCGATCCTATTAGGCCAGCATGCGCTACTTCTATGCCGGTGCCAAGAAGTATAAAATGTACTGGATCCGGCCAGGCCCGTCAACGGTAAGTCGCCAAGACGATCCTTCCTGGCCGGGCAAAGGGTCGCAAATCGGGTTGACCTGGCGTGGGAGTGGGTATATAAGTATACCTTTTCGGTTTATGGCGAGGTCTCGGACATGGAACAGGCGATTGTTAAGGCCGATGCCCTGATAGAGGCCATGGCCTATATCAGGGGTTTTCGCGGCAAGATCGTGGTGGTCAAGCTCGGAGGCAGCGTGCTTGATGATGCCGGTCTCCAGAGGCAGATCCTCACAGACGTGGCCTTCATGGAGACGGTCGGGATTAGGCCTATCATCGTCCATGGTGGCGGCAAGGCCATTACCAAGGCCATGAACGAGGCTGGGCTGGAGCCTGTCTGGGTCCAGGGCAGGAGATACACAGACCAGCGGACCTTGACCATAGCCGAGCACACCCTCATCCACAAGGTCAACACACCCATATGCAAGACCCTAGAGGAGCTGGGCTGCAACTGCATGCCCCTGCATTCCCTGACCAGTTGCGTACTCTTTGCCGAGCCACTCCGGCTGGCAGGCGAGAATGGCAGAAAGATCGATCTTGGACTGGTAGGCAAGGTCACAGAGGTCAACAGCAAGGTGCTGACAACCCTGTGCGACGACGGGATCATACCGGTCATAGCATCCATAGCCCAAGACAGGGTCGGCGGTAAGTTGAACGTCAATGCAGATAGTGCTGCGGGTATGGTCGCAGTAGCGGTAAAGGCAGAGAAGCTGGTGGTCGTCAGCGACACACATGGTGTGCGCAGGGACAAGGATGACCCAGATAGCTGGATATCTAGCCTCAACTTCTCGCAGATAAGGCAGATGATCCAGGATGGCCAGATTGCAGGCGGTATGCTGCCAAAGATCGAGGCCTGTCTCATGGCCCTCGAGGGGGGCGTTAGGAAGGCACATATCATAGATGGCCGCATACCGCATTCCCTGCTGCTAGAGATATACACGGAAAAGGGTATCGGGACGGAGATACTGAAGGACCCATCGCCAGCCAACCAGTCACAGCAGATAGGTCCATCTGTGGCCTGATCCAAACCCTTTCGATCGGCCTTACAGGGGTAAAAGATGACGACGAAGGAGACGATAGAACTGTTTGATCAATATGTCATAGGCAACTATGCAAGATTACCACGGGTCATAGTCAGAGGCCAGGGTTGCTATATCTATGATGCAGATGGCAACCAGATCCTTGACATGTTCCCTGGCTGGGCAGTGAGCGGTTTGGGCCACTGTCACCCCAACGTAGTGGAGGCAGTCCGCAGGCAGGTAGGCGAGCTGATCCACATGGACAACACCTTCTACACAGAGCCCCAAGGACGGCTTGCAAGACTGCTCAGTGAAAGGGCCTTCGGAGGGAAGTGCTTCTTCTGTAACAGCGGCGCAGAGGCGAACGAGGCCGCATTAAAGCTGGCTAGACTATATGGAGGTGGCGATAAGTACAGGTTCATAACCGCCGAGGGGGGATTCCATGGCAGGACATTCGGTGCCTTAACCGCCACCGCCCAACCGAAGTACCATAAGGGTTTCTTGCCACTGGTGCCAGGGTTTTGTTATGTCCCATTCAATGACATAGAGGCCATCACCAAGGCCTTCACGGATGACGTGGCAGCGGTGATGGTAGAACCCATACAAGGGGAAGGCGGGATAAACGTGGCCACTGGCGATTATCTGAAGGCCATACGCCAGCTCTGTGATCAACATGGTGCACTGATGATCCTGGATGAGGTCCAGACTGGTATAGGTAGGACGGGCAAGTGGTTCGCATATCAGCACTACGACATAGAACCAGACATCATGACCATGGCAAAGAGTCTTGGAGGCGGCCTTGCCATAGGTGCAATGATGGCCAAGCCGGACGTGGCCGCAGTGTTGGTTCCGGGTACCCATGCCTCAACATTCGGCGGCAACCCACTTGCATGCGCTGCTGGCATTGCAGTGATAGAGACCATAGAGAAGGAGCATCTGCTCGAGAAGGCCACGCAACTAGGCCGATACGCACAAGGCCTATTGATGGAACTCGGCAAGAGACATCCAGCGATCCGCTCTGTACGGGGAAAGGGGCTCATGATAGGCGTTCAACTGGACCAGCCAGGCGATCAGATAGTCAGTCGCTGCCTCGAGAAAGGCCTGAGGATCAACTGCACGCATCAGACGGTCCTGCGGTTCATTCCACCCATGGTAGCCACCACGGAACATATCGATAAGGCGATACAGATCCTAGACGAGGCAATGACAGAGCTGCGCATATGAGACATTTTCTCTGCATCCAGGACTGCACAGGCCAGCAATTGCATCAATTGCTTGACCTCAGCATCCAGTTGAAGGCCCAATACAAACAAGGGACACTTAAGCGGACCCTTCAAGGCAAGATCCTGGCCATGGTATTCGAGAAGGCCAGCCTGCGGACGAGGATGAGCTTCCAAGTCGCAATGGCCGACCTGGGCGGGCTTGCCATCCACCTCAAGCCTGACGACATAGGCACACTAGGCCAGAGGGAGCCGGTAAAGGACATAGCCAGGGTCTTGGGCAGGTATGTACATGGGATCATGGCTAGGACCTATTCGCATCAGACCCTCATCGAACTGGCCAGATACGCCGGTGTACCAGTGATAAATGCCCTCAGCGATTGGTCGCATCCCTGTCAAGCCATGGCAGACATGTTGACCATAAAGGAACACCTCGGCAGGCTCGAGGGGGTCAGACTGGCATTTATAGGTGACGGCAACAATGTCGCCAGGGCACTAGCATTCGCCTCAGCCAGGCTGGGCCTCAATATGACCATAGCCTCGCCCCATGGATATGAGTTGGATGCCCAGACGATCCAGGCCGTCAATGCAGAAAGACCGTGTCTGGTGCAGGTCCACGACCCCGTAGAGGCGGCCAAGGGCGCGGATGTCGTATACACCGACACCTGGATAAGCATGGGTCAGGAGGCAGAGACCGAACAGAGGCTGCGGGCATTCCAGGGATATCAGGTCAATGCCGAGCTGCTCAGGCATGCCCCAAATGCCAAGATCATGCACTGCCTGCCTGCACACAGAGGATACGAGATCACCGACGAGGTGGCAGAATCGCCCAACTCCATCATATTCGACCAGGCAGAGAACAGGTTACACTTCCAGCGGGCCCTGCTCCAGGCACTGCTTGGAGGTGATAGCTAGTACCACCCAATCATTCGTTGCACATATCACTTGCAAGTCGGGATTGCACCCAAAACGGGTCTAGGTTATCATCCCGCGCCAAGTCAAGGATGAGTATTAGCCTTCTTGAAAGGACCGAGCATGTGCAGCGCAAAGGCCTTGTCGGCGATGTGCTGGTTGATTGGTACGTCGTCGCTGTTGGCAGTGTCAAACACACAGACCGTACCTGGCTATCTCAATCCCAAGCTTGACCTCCAGCTTCGCGTCGACGACCTTGTGGCCAGGATGACCCTGCAGGAAAAGATCTCGCAGATGGTCAATGATGCCCCAAGGATAGAAAGGCTAGGCATACCGAAATNTGACTGGTGGAACGAATGCCTGCATGGCGTAGGAAGGGCAGGTATCGCCACGGTCTTCCCACAAGCCATAGGTATGGCCGCATCCTTCGACAGGGAACTGATGTACCAGGTCGCCACTGCTATAAGCGACGAGGCAAGGGCAAAACACCATCAGTATGCAAGGCAGCACAACGGTGATGCGGACCGCTACTACGGTCTGACATTCTGGACACCCAATATCAATATCTTCAGGGATCCGCGATGGGGAAGGGGCCAGGAGACATATGGGGAAGACCCATACCTAACAGGCCAGATGGGTATCCAGTTCGTCAAGGGCCTGCAGGGCGACCACCCCAGGTACCTCAAGGTCATTGCGACTGCCAAGCACTATGCGGTGCACAGCGGGCCTGAACCTGAAAGGCACAGGTTCGATGCAGTAGTGGACGACCGCGACCTGTTCGAGACCTACCTGCCTGCGTTCAGGGACCTTGTGGTCGATGCGCATGTCAGCTCCGTAATGGGTGCATACAACCGAGTAAATGGAGTGCCGGCGTGTGCCAGCCAAAGGTTGCTGGACGATATCCTCAGGGGACAGTGGGGCTTCGATGGATATGTGGTATCAGATTGCGGGGCCATCGATGATATCTACAAGTACCACAATTACGTCCCGACACCACAACAGGCCGCAGCCATAGCAGTAAAGGCAGGCTGCGACCTGGAATGCGGCACTACATACAATGCCTTATTGCAGGCGGTCCAACAGGGCCTGATCAGTCAAGATCAGATCGACACCGCGGTCAAGCGGCTGTTCATGGCCCGCATGAGGCTTGGGATGTTCGACCCTCCGGAGATGGTACCCTATGCCCAGATACCCTTCAGTGTAAACGACTGCCCCAAACATGATGCCCTGGCCAGGAGGATGGCACAGGAGTCGATCGTGTTGCTCANGAATACGGGCATNTTGCCCCTACGAAAGGATCTCAGGTCCATAGCGGTCATAGGTCCCAATGCCCAGGACGTACGCGTCTTGCACGGCAACTATGAGGGCAGGGCCTCTCATCCTGTGACCATCCTGGCTGGGATCANAAACCATGTGGGTCCTTACACCCAGGTCCTCTATAGCAAGGGTTGCCCACTTGTGGAGCAGACGAACGAANCCAATGAACGGTCGGCCCTATTCCAAGAGGCGGTAGAGCTGACTGCCAAGGCAGAGGTCGCCATATTCGTAGGTGGCCTGAGCCCTGCAGTGGAGGGCGAGGAGATGTACGTTCCGTACCCCGGTTTTAGGGGTGGGGATAGGACCAGTCTCGATCTGCCTGCCTGCCAACAGGCCCTGATAAAGGCCATGTACAAGACCGGTACACCGGTAGTCTTGGTACTGACCAGCGGCGGCGGGATCGCGGTCAACTGGGAGGACCGGCACCTTCCTGCGATCATCCAGGCCTGGTACCCTGGCCAACAAGGGGGCAATGCAGTAGCGGACGTGATATTCGGCGACTACAACCCTGCAGGCAGGTTGCCCATCACCTTCTACAGATCCCTGGACCAGGTCGGTGACTTTAACGACTATCGGATGACCCAAAAGACCTACAGGTATCTGAAGGATAAGCCCCTATATCCATTCGGCCATGGCCTGAGCTATAGCAGCTTTGCCTACTCCGGTCTGAGGTTCAACAAGACCTCCGTCAGGCCTGATGAGCAACTGCTAGTCACCTTCACTGTAGCCAACACCAGCTCCCGCGACGGCCAGGAGGTGCCACAGCTCTACGTCAGGCGTGTCTGGCCGACTTTACCAGGCCCGATCAAACAACTGCGAGGATTCGAGCGGATCTCGATCAAGGCAGGCCAGGCCAAGACCATCACCATCAGGCTCGTACCTAGGAAGGATATGGCCCATTACGACCAGAACAAGGGAGGGTTCGTGGTCGAACCAGGCCAATTCGAGATCCAGGTGGGCGGATCGAGTCAGGATATCAGGCTCAAGGGGTTGATAGCCGTGCGATAGGAAAGATCCTTAGGAATTTTGTTGACAAGAAGCCGTTTTCATTTATAATACCCGCAGTTTTTATGGAGGAGTGGTCCAGGATGAGACCCGCATCTTTGACAAGACATGGATGTTCGCAGCAAACCCCTTTCTCAGCATCCAGATCGACCCTCCCCAGAGTCCCTGTCTGGTCACCCCCTTTCCCTGTAGTAAGTCCCTAGTTGCAGACAGGGGCTCGTCCCTGTACGCCCGGCCTCCGCTGCAGGTCAAACCTGACAACGGAGGCCGGTCTCACCTTCTAGCGGATGCGTATTACGCCCCCGCCACCTACGGCCCAACTATCCCCAAGGTACAGGCCTTCTACATAGAATCCCACGTTATCGGCTGCATTCCACTGAAGCCCCCCGAAGCCACCCAAATTGGAGTCCTCGCGTATGTCGTGGTCCAAGACGATCGGCTCAGGGTTACCGAACCCTTCCTCCTCCCACGAGCCATCGAGCTTGAATGTACCCTTGGCAAAGTGCAGGAAGGGCCCTCCGTAAAGCCACACAGAGCCAAGGTTCAATGTAGCCCCGACACCCAGTTGGACCTCCCAGTACGCCAGGTCTGCATCGCCGCTTATGGTGACGGTCGGATCCTGAGGATCCTTGAATGAGACCTCGGCGGCCTTGGGCGAGAACCAATTCACCTGGAAGACGGTACCGAATGCCAAATCGCCGGTCTCAGCGAACGTCATACGCGAACCCACCCCCCATGCCAGGTCATATCCATGGTCCAGATCGAAGGTCGTGCCGGCATTGAAGAAGTCCGTGGCAGGCGTACTGTCGGTGTCGAACGTCGGCACCTTGGCCTGACCGCTTGCACTGCACATCCCGACCCTCGCGAATATATCCCAAGAATCCCCTAGGCCATAACCTAGGTTGCCGAATGCAGCCTGGATGGTCAGGTCCTCGATCTGTAGCTCATTGTACTTGCAGTACCAGACCGAGCCATCTACGTAACCTTCCTTGTAAAGCCCGAAGCTGGTCATCTGCGTCGTTTGGGTCAGGTAATCCGCCCCGAGGGTAAAGTGGCCTGCACCAACGATCGCCCTAGGCGGTCCAAATGGGGTGACCGCCCCTGCACTTGCCACCATGATCACCAAACCTGCAAGCATCAGCCAAACGATCCTAGTTGCCATAAACCGATCCCTTTCAGATCCTTGTCATTTGCTCGGCAAACATCACCTCTGCCTTTACAAGATCGGCAGTAAAGCAGACATGACCAAGCAGATTCGCCAAACCCCTCCAGCAAGACATGACAGCCTATAATATGCCCACTATTGTGAATCCAGACGATGACATATGATATGTCTATGTTATAATGGGCATTATAGAAGGAATAAATGAAGAGGCTAGACCTATAATGCCTTATCTCATTGCGATCAAATAACTCATTTCTACATGGACCTGGCAGCCATGATTGCCGAAAACAGAGATGAAAGGATAACTTGTAAGGGTGGACCATGAGATCAAGACCAAACAACAAGCTCGTCTGGACAGCAATGGCGATCTGCGCGATCGCAGGATCCCTCGGCCTTTCCAAACCTCTGTACATCCTGGGCGATCTGAAGCAGTACCCTGGAAAGCTGCTGGTCTTTGACATACTCGGCCCAGGCCTATTGGAACAAAGGGGTCAGTACGACATCCCCCAATGGCAGGAGGGATCCGTAGGGATAGCCATCGACTCCGACGGCGGCTTTCTCTTCATCACCTACGAGACGTCCAACTGGATCCAGATCATAAACGGCCAGACCATCGCCAAGGCAGGTCTGTGCATTGTAGACGGTGCAGAGAACCTGGCTGGTGTCGTATATGACCACCACAAGCGACTGCTCTATTGCATTGACCGAGGCAAGGACCGGCTGTTCATACTCGATTGGGATGGCCGACAACTGCGGCAAAGGACCGGCTCGCCAGTGGTGCTAAAGGGTGTCATCGGCTTTGGCCTGGCACTGGACGAGACCAACGACCTGCTCTATGTAGCAAATGCATCCAAGCAGATAAGCGTATACAGGACCTCGGATTGGACACTTGCCAAGACCGTCACCCTCGGCCATGTGGCGATCAGTGTGGCAGTAGACCACCGCAGGCAGTTGCTCTATACAGGCTCTGGCTACAGCTTCGGTGACAGGAATCTGGTCAAGTACGACCTGAACACCGGTATTGAGTACCAGGTGGAGGTAGACCAGATCGCAGGGGTGATAGGNATCGCGGTCGATGATCAGACCGGCTNTGTCTATCTGACTACTGGTTTGGACCAGGCATATGGCGGCGATGACCTGATGGTCTTCTCACCAGACCTGCAACTGCTTGCCAAGATACACCTTGGAGGCAATCCCACAGGACTGGTCATACCGCTCAGTGAGTTCGGTCTTGCACCGCTGCAGATAACAAAGACTGTCATAGACGGCGCTGTCTGGTCGCAAGGCGTAAACTACGTAAAGCCAGGCAACTTTGTCACGTATGAGATATGCATATCGAACCCTGCCTCTAACGAACCGGTCACGGACCTGGTCATGAAGGACCAGTTCCCAGCGGAGCTGGAGTTCTTCAATGTCGAGGGCATGGTCGATAGCGAAGGCATATACGACCCCCAGACCCGTACATTCACCTACCGCAGGTCAACCCTATACCCGGATACCACTGTATGTCTGCGGCTTAGGGCCCAGGTCCTGGAATCTACACCTCCTGGACTGACGATCACGAACACTGCCACGGTCTCTGCCAGGCAGACCGAGACATCCGCGGCAACCGCCAGCCTAGCCACGAGCTTCAGGCCGCTTGTCTTGAGTAAGTCGATAGTGCCTGACCCAAACCAGATCGTTACAGAGGATGCCATCTATGTCAAACCAGGCGCGACCTTGACCTATCAGATAACCGTGGCCAACCCTGACAACGAAACGGCCATCCCTGATGTGATGGTCGTCGACACACTCCCCAGCCAGGTCGAGTTCGTCACATGGCAGGCAACTGCAGGGGCAGGCGTGTACGATCCAGGCCTTCATGCATACACACATGTAATCTCGCCTGTCCAACCAAAGGCAAGCTACACTATCAACCTTACCACAAAGGTCAGGCAGGACATCCAGCCTGGTACGGNCATAACCAATGTCGCTCACGTGGATGGCCAATGGACACCGCCAGTGACGGCACAGGCAGCAGCCACCGCGGCATACGAGAGACTTGCGGTCGCCAAGTCTATCCTCATGCCGCAACCAGACCAAGACCAGATCGTCAGGGTAGCAGTGGGACAGGAGGTCATCTATCATATAGACGTNACGAACCTGAGCGAGGCGGTCACAAGCAATGTATTGNTAACGGACGTGCTGCCTAGCACGCTCGAGCTGGTATCTGTCGGGGCCACTGGCTCCTACGACCCCGTCAGTAGGACATGNAGCTGGCTGCTGCCGGCATTGATGCCTGGCGAGCTGCNTACATTGGAACTAGTAGCCAGGCCCAATGCTACGGTCCAGGCAGGTCAGACCATAGAGAACTCTGCGACCGTCTCCAGCGATCAGACAGGGCCTGCATCTGCCTCCACCTGGTTTGTCGTCTATCTGCCAGAGCTTCAGGCACAGTTAGAGCTGATCTACAGCAGCCCTGTCTGCAAGGGTTGTACGGCGTTGATCCAGGCGGTAGTGACCTTGCCGAGTAACGTGAAGGTCTCAGATGTGGATCTCGCCAAGCCCCTCACCATGGCACCTGGCAATGCCAGGGCGTCCACTCAGATGGTCGGGGGCAAGGATGGGACTGTCAAGGTCAGGGCCTTTTTCGATGCAGCGCTCTTGCTGAACGCCACGGTCGGGTATGGGCCAGTAGCAGTCACCGTAAATGGCTGGCTGCGTTCAGGACAGGCGTTCTCGGGCCAGGCATCGTTCATGGTAACAAGGGCCATGAGGTAGTCCTTCCATACCTTTTTGGCAAACAAGGCACTTGCAGGCCAGAAGGAGCCGTCTATAATCTTATCCAGTCAGGACCTTTCGGTCCTCGCTGACGCGGGTGTAGCTCAGTGGTAGAGCGTCACGTTGCCAACGTGAATGTCGTCGGTTCAAGTCCGATCACCCGCTGTACTGGGGATCTTGCCCATGGAAGGGCCTTGTCATGCCAAAGGCAGGATGCAAAGCGACGGTATCGGCCCTGGCCGATAAGGCCTTGTCCTAGGGCAAGCAGCAAACCCATGCCCGCAAAGGGAGACGCCTCCCGGAGGGCTTTTTTATTTAGACAAGATAATTAAAAGGAGCGATATATGGCCCAGACCGAGGCCCCAACCGGCCCGACTTACAAGGCCACCATAGAAGAGGTTGGCCCGTGCAAGAAGCGGTTGGTAATAGAGGTACCAGAACAGGCGATCCAAGCTGCATTGGATGAGCAGTACAAGACCTTCCGCCAGGAGGTGATCCTACCCGGATTCAGGAGGGGCAGGGCGCCTAGAAGGCTGTTGGAAAAGAGGCTGGGCAAGGAGGCCCAGGAGCAGGTCAAGCTCAGGTTGATAGCACAGACCAGCGATGCAGCCATCAAGGACAACAAACTGGCCATACTGAATGAGCCACAGGTAGACGTTGATAGCGTACAACTGCCTGTAAAGGGCCCCATGACATATCAGTTTGAGGTGGAGGTCTGGCCAGAGTTCGAGCTACCGCCGCTCGAGGGCATACCAGTAAGCAAGACCGTACGGCAGGCCACAGAGGAACAGGTAGATGCAGAGCTAGAAAGGCTGCGGCGGATCAGGGGCGTCTGGATGCCGAGGCCCGAGGCGGAGCCGTCGCAGCTCGACGACCTGTTGATCGCTGATGTGCAGGTCAAGGTCGAGGGTACTGAGCAACCCGAGCACCTGGAGAATATCGAGGTGCACATCAGGCCTCAGGGTACTGTTGCCCAGGTACCTGTACCCAATCTGGATGAATACCTCGTCGGTCTAAAGCCAGGCCAGTCCGTTGACATATCCGTGGACGTGCCAAAGACCTACTTCAAACAGGAATACCGGGGCAAGAAGGTCCAGGTCCACCTGGATGCCAAGGAGATCAAGTACCTGCGGCCAGCCGATGTAGACAAGGCATTCTTGGACAGGTTTGGGGCGCAGTCCGTAGAGGAACTCCGCCAGATGCTCAAGGAGGCGGTCCAATCCGAGTTGGAGCGGCAGACCAGGCAGGAGATGGAGGACCAGATCTACCAGTATCTGCTAGACAAGACCAATTTCGACCTGCCTTTGGATCTAGTTGCGGACCAGGCAGCATCCGCATTGCAAAGGATCTATGTCCGTCTGCTCAGCCAAGGCCTTAGCCCCCAGGAGATCGAAGGCCATATGGAGGCCCTGAGGGCCAGCTCTGAGGAGCAGGCAAAGAGGCAGGTCAAGACCTTTTTTGTCATCGACAAGGTCTGCGAGAAACTGGGCATCGAGGTCTCTGACGAGGAGGTCAATGGCCTGGTAGCCCAGATCGCCTGGAGGAGGGGGCAGAGGCCAGAGCGACTGAAGGAACAGATGGCCCGCGACGGGACCTTGGGCCAATTCAGACTCGAGGTCAGACAGGCCAAGTGCATCGACAAGCTCTTGGAGATGGCAAAGGTTACAGAGGTCGCACCTAAACAGAAGGGCAACAAGAAGAAGGGTCAAAGGCAAGGGCAATCGGCATCTGACAAGGCTCAATGATGATCCATGACCGCAAGGAATCACCGATAGATCCGGGATCCACGAGGATCTACGACCAGTACGGCCCGCCATACCAACGATACAGGCAGATGAGCCTGGACGATCTGCTGTTGGAGAATAGGATCGTCTTTCTGGTAGGCGAGATAGACTACGCGAAGGCCTCTGAGGTGATCATGAAGCTACTTTATCTAGATAACCTCAAGCGTAATAGCGAGATAAGCCTTTACATAAACTCACCTGGTGGTAGCGTGGACGATACCATGGCCATCTACGACACCATGAGATTCATTGCCTCTCCTGTGGCCACTTATTGCATAGGTAGGGCAGAATCTGGGGCCGCCTTGATACTGGGGGCTGGCAAGAAGGGTTCTAGATTCGCACTGCCGCACGCCAAGATCATGCTCCACCAGCCATGGGGTGGCGTGACTGGCCAGGCAGCCGACATAAAGATACAGGCAGAGGAGATCGCCAAGGCCAGGGCCATGATCAACGAGATCCTTGCTCGCCATACAGGCCAGCCTGTGGAGAAGATCGCCCAGGAGACCGAGAGGGACCACTACATGACTGCAGAGGAGGCCAAGGCATATGGCCTCATAGACGAGGTCCTCCAGGCCGAGCCAGAAAAGAAGGATCAGCAGAGGCCTTGATTCAAAGAGGGACACGATGGCCATAAATCAACAACTCATACCCATCGTAATAGAGCAGACAGGCAGGACCGAGAGGGCATATGACATCTACTCAAGGCTCCTGAAGGATCGGATCGTCTTCCTCGGCGGGCCTGTGGATGACAATGCCGCTAACGTCGTGGTGGCCCAGCTGCTTTTCTTGAGCAACGAGGACAGCAAGGCCGACATACACTTCTACATCAACTCCCCTGGTGGCGCGATCACTGCAGGGCTGGCCATCTATGACACCATGCAGTTCATCCGGTGCCCTGTGGCCACATATTGCATAGGCCAGGCCGCCAGTATGGGGGCGGTCTTGCTGGCAGGAGGGGCTGCAGGCAAGCGTTACGTACTTCCCAACAGCCGGCTGCTGTTACACCAACCGATGATCTCTGGTGTATTGCACGGCCCAGCCACGGACCTCGAGATCGAGGCACAAGAGATACTTCGCTTGCGAACCAGGCTATACGAGATCCTCTCCAAACACACCGGCCAATCCGCACAGAAGATAGAGAAGGATTGCGACCGCAACCTATGGCTGGATGCCCAAGAGGCAATCCAATATGGCCTCGCAGATAGGATCCTCCAAAAGGCACCTGAGCTTGTCAAACAGGCAGAGCAGGCCACTGACCAGCGGCAGTAAGGCCGCATATCTGGGGTTGGCATGCCTGATCTGCATCGGTTGCCACCAGTCCGCCCCATCCACGCCACCAGGTCAGCAGCTAACCCAACAGGTCAATGAATTGCGCCAAAGGCTGGCGGTCTTGGAACAGGAAAACCAATCCCTCAGGTTGCAGATGGAGGCCCTCCGAGCTACCAGCCAAAGGCCATACCCTTCAGACCTGCTTGGCCTGACGCACATAAGAGTTACACGCTATACAGGGCTTTACGACAAGGACAAGGATGGTCTGCCGGAGCAATTGATCGTGTACGTCCAGCCCCTCGACCGGCAGCAGGACGTGGTAAAGGCGCCCGGATCGATGTCGGTCCAGGTCTGGGACCTTGCAGCAGAGCCGAATCAGGCATTGCTGGCCTCGTGGACACTAGGCCCGGATCAACTGGCAAGGATGTGGTCAGCTACGCTGCTGACCATAAACTACAGGCTGGTCTTTGACGTGCCTGAGGGCATCCCAAGGGACAGGCCCTTGACGGTCAAGGTGGTCTTTACGGATGCGGCCACAGGAAAGACTTATACCGACCAACGCCTGATCGAACCTCGGTAGGACCTGCTATCAGTGCAAGGCCTTGGGCTTTATAATGCCTATATGCACAAGGACCTGAAGGGGCTCCCTTTGCCGCAGCTCGAACAACTGGTCGTAGGCCTTGGTGGCAAGGCCTATTGGGCAGGATATTTGTTCTCCTTCATCCATGCGAAGGCCGCCAGCCAGATGGACCAGATCACCCCCCTACCCAAGGCATTCCGCAGGCTGATCGAGGATGCGGGATTCTTCATAAGCTCGCTACAGCTAAGACAGACGCTGGAGGATCCTGATGGAACCATCAAGTTCGTTTTCACCACACAAGAGGGTTTATACATAGAGTCGGTCGTTTTGAAGGATGGCGCTCGCAATACCGTTTGTATCTCGTCTCAATCTGGCTGCAGGATGGGGTGCCTTTTCTGTGCGACAGGACAGATGGGCTTTCAGGGCAACCTCACCGCGGCCCAGATCGTAGACCAGGTCTACCAGATCGTTGGAAAGGGCCTAAGGGTCCACAATGTCGTTTATATGGGTATGGGTGAACCATTCGACAACTACGAGGCGGTCTTGCTTTCGGCAAGGCTGCTCAATAGCGAGGCCGGCCAGAATATCGGCCAGAGGAGGATCACGATATCTACCTGCGGTATGCCAGAGGGGATCCTGAGGTTTGCAGACGAGGGGGCCCAGTTCAGGCTTGCCATATCCCTGCATGCACCCGATGACAAGACCAGGGCGATCTTGATGCCTACGGCAAACCGCTACTGTATAGCCGAGATACTGCGTGCCGCAGAGATCTACCAGCAGAAGACACGCCGCAGGATCACCATAGAGTACTGCATGATAGACCAGCTCAACGATGACCCAGACCATGCAAGGTTGCTGTTAGAGATACTAGAAGGACTAAAGGTCAATGTGAACCTGATAGAATTCAACCCATTCCCACGTACGAGCCTGGCGCCCGCTAGCAGGACCAAGATCAGGCATTTCTGCCAGATCCTCCGCAATGCCGGCATAGAGACGGCCATAAGGTTCAGGCGCGGCAGGACCATAAACGCTGCCTGCGGGCAATTGGGCGCGGATCGGCTGGAGACAAAGACAGCAGCAAGGCCATGACACAACGCGCTACACTTAGGATCATAGATGCCAACTTCAACCGGGCAAGGGAGGCCATAAGGCTGGTGGAGGATTACTGTAGATTTGCACTAGACCACCAGGACCTGACCGCAAAGGCAAAGGCCATCAGGCACCAGCTCTCGTCACTCATGGCCAGGCTGCCGGTCGAGCAGATGCTTGCCTGCAGGGATACCGATGCGGACACGGGCATAGGCCTGGAGGTACAGGGCCAGATGGTCAGGTCGAAACTGGAGGATTGCCTGGCCGCAGGTTGCAGGAGGCTGTCTGAGGCACTTCGTGTACTGGCAGAGGCCTGTCAGACACTGGATGCGGACCTGGCCAGGCAGGTCGAACAGTTGCGATACCAAGGTTACGCACTCGAGCGTCAGATAGCCATGGCTGCCACGCCAGCGCTGAAGTTCTCGAGGGTCCGGCTGTACGTGGTCATAAGCAGCAACCTGCCTGCTGAGATCATGTCGCTGACGGTCAAGTGCGTCTCAGGTGGGGCTGATTGCCTGCAATTGCGATGCAAGGGCCTGACTGACAAGGAGTTCCTTGCCATAGCAGACCAGTTCGTCCAGCTCTGCAAGGAATTGGGTGTGTTGTCCATCATCAACGATCGCCTGGACATCGCACTTACCACAGGCGCAGACGGTGTACATGTAGGCAACGAAGACCTGCCGGTGGCCCGCATCAGGCAGGTCCAGCACAGGCCCATGATCATAGGCCTGACCACCCATAGCCTGGATGAACTGGCAGCGGCCTGCGATCAAGCCCCAACGTACGTATCCATCGGCCCGGTCTTCCCTACTGCCACAAAGCCGGACCTGGCCCCTGCAGGCCTCCAATACGTCAGNCAGGCGGTTGCAAGGCTGGCGGGCAAGGGCATATACCATGTCGCTATAGGCGGCATAGATATTGGGAATACCAACGCTGTAATAGAGGCCGGGGCAGAGGCAGTGGCCATCTGCTCGGCAGTGGCCCGCAGCCCTGACCCGGCCGGCCTCTGTAGGCGGATCAAGCAGAGGCTATTGGATCGGGCCATAGCTGCCGACAGCGATCCCGGTAAGGCCTAGGGCGAGAACAACTGCCTCAGTTCCGCATAATAGCTGGCCAGGTCTGCCTTGCCTATCTGGCTGTAGGCCTTNGCAAGCAGGTCGTAGCCCTGGACCAGGTCCGGCTGGAGGTGGACCGCATCTGTGACCAACTTGATGCCTTCCTGTACCAGGCCTTGGTTGAGCCTGGCAAGTCCGAGGCTGAACCTTGGGATGTAATTGTACGGGTCAGCGGCAAGGGCCCGTTCAAACCAGACATGGGCCTGTTCGCGAAGACCTTGTCTGAGCAATAAGTTGCCCATGTTCACCAAGGCTGGGGCAGAGTTCGGGTCCATCCTCGTGGCCTTCTCGAGTGCCTCCCTGGCGGTCCGATGATCGCCGATATGAGAGGCAGCAGAGGCAAGGTTGACCAAGGTAGGCACATCTGCAGGTCGCATCCTGCTGAGCCTCTTGTAGACATCCAAGGCCTCTGCATACCTGCCCTGCCTTGCGTAGCAAGCCCCTATCAGCTCCAGCGCCTCGCTGGTTGCGCAGTGAAACGGGATGTGGGGATCGGTCAGGACTGCCACCGCCTGCCCCTCTGCACCAGCACTGGCCAATGCCTCGGCCAACCTGATCCTGATGGCCTTTTCAAAGGGTCTGGTCTTCAGGAATCCCTGATACAGATCGATAGCCTCGGCTATCCTGTTGCTGCCGACCAGGAATTCCCCATATCTGAGCACCACAAAGTGGTCCTCCGGGTAATTAGCGCATGTCTCCTGGTAGGCCTTGCCTGCCATTGGGGTAGACTTGATGGACTTGCGAAGCGCGATCAGCTCATTGCCCATGCTGGCCAAATCCAGGTCATGGTCGATCTGTCCTGCGAATGGCGGCCTGGTCTTTCGATAGTACATCAGCCCCGTCAGCCTGTACTGCTCTTGCAGGTCGTAAAGCATCCTATTGCATAGCTGGGAGAATAACTGCCCCTTTGGTCTATCTACTGGCATCAAACCAGCTTCAGGCATAATCTTGCCTATAGCCTCCATCGCAGCCATGGCCGCATAAAAATTACCTAATACTGTCAGATGTACGTGATCCCACAGGAACGTACTGCCCAACGGCAGGCCCTTGTTGGTCTGCTCCAGACAGGCCTGTAGATCCACTAGGCCAGCTCCCATATTGGCGAACCTGTCTGCCTGGCTGCGGATGATCCGGTTGATGACGGTATCCGCGCGGAAGCGGAGGTTGTCCAAGTCCTGGGCCCGTAACAGATATGCCTTGGCCTGGTCGACCCTACCACTCCTCAACAGGCACCTGCCCATACAATAGACCAAATCCGCATGTGTGTCGTCTATCTCATATGCCTTCTGATACTGTTCCAAGGCCTTTTCAAACTCCCCTGCCTGCTCTAGGGAACGGCCTAGACCGAAAGAGGCATCGAACTGGCGTATCTGTGCCTCCGTCAGGCCTGGCCTGTGCGTGGATCGAAATGGCGGGCAGTCCACAACGTTCGTAGGTACTGTACAAATCAGTACCTTCGCACCGCAGCCCAGGCCGGTCCTTACGATCCCTTTGAGATTGTCCTCGAAATGTCTATAGCAATACTGCAATCTGGGATCATCATGCCTGATAGCACTGGCCAAGAATCCCTCCATCCCCTGCCACCTCTGCGTAGTCCTTGCCCATGCAAGCCTGCGGCCTAGGTCCCGCATCAACTGACCTATACGAAGATCCTTTTGCAAAGTGATGCAACCATTGATGAACCAGTGGTACCGATAAAGCCACCCAGGTAGGGATGTAGGTCCCCACGGCCCTACGACCTCGTTGTTACCCATGTACACGAGGAAGATGTCTGGTTTGTGGTCTGCACAATCCTTGGCTATACGCCTTGCCACGAATGAGTTCATGGCGGTCACTGCCACATTTATGACCTGGAAACTCTTGCCCGTCGCACGGTCGTTGAGCAGCAGCTCCAATTGCCTGCAAAAGCCGTAGGCAGGCTCCGGGTCGCCATTGGCCGCTGAACCGCCGAACACAAAGATCCTGATGACATTTGGCTCCTTTGGTCCCAACAGGCTCGACTCAGGTGCGCGCGACAGGGCCTTGGGCACGAAGTGTTCGCAATAGCGGAGATTCGGGATATACACGTGCCTGCCATCGAGATGGAATGGGACGAAGAACCGCGTCGGCAGGCCATATCCGGACAGACGGAGCACCACCTCAGCACAGGTCAAGGCAATCACGGGGCTGATGACCACAACCGCCAGCCTCAACCAGATGCTAGCCTGTGTACGCTGTGTTGGGCCCTTGCCGGGTCTTTCCATAGCCACTGTATCGGCCGGATCGCAGGTCAACTAATGTCTAGGCCCGCATCACGGCCACGTAGCCGCCATCATGGTCAGGATCCTCGGCGCTTGGCAAGGTCAGACGTTCTGACTCAATGACAAGATGCCCTCGCCTGGCGAAGGCCGTGACCAGATCCTGATTCTCCTGCTGCTGGATACTGCAGGTGCTGTAAACTATCCTGCCACCAGGCCGGACGAGGCCCCTGGCCTGCCCTAGCAGTTCCATCTGGCCGGCACAGAGGCGTGGAAGATCGACCTGCCTGAGCCTGTAACGTACCTCCACCCGCCTTGCCAGCACACCGGTGTTGGAACAAGGTGCATCTACCAAGACCGTATCGAATGGACCATGCATATCTACATAACCTGCCAGGTCCTCGGAGCCCACCACCTCTACCCCATGGAGGCCGAGTCGCCCTAGATTCTGCCTCAGGATCTCGAGCCTATCTGGATCCTTGTCCGTTGCCACGACCCTGAAAGGCCCTCGGGCGTCCTGCAGGATCTGGATCGTCTTNCCTCCCGGTGCAGCACACAGATCCAGTATGGTCTGCTGCGGTCCAGGGTGGAAGGCCTGGACCACAATAGCGGCTGCAGGGTCCTGTACATAGAATAGGCCCTCATCGTAGCCTGGCAATCGGTCTATCCTCCCAGGNCTGGCGAGCCTGATCATCCCAGCAGGATGGGGTTCTGCCTGGACCCCTGCAGCCGAGAGCCTGGCAAGAAGTGACTGTCGATCTACCCTGGCTAGGTTTGGCTGGATGTACACGCTCGGCCTGCGGGTAGATCCGAGGCCGCACTGAAAGGCCTGTTGATAACCGAACCTGGCCAGCCAGTCTGCAGCCAACCATCTCGGCAGGGAAAAGGCAACTGCCATGTAATCAGCACTACCTGGTTCTGGCATGAGATCTACGTCGAAAAGGCAACCCGTCCTCGGTCCTGTAGGCAGCACCCTCCGCTGGTCAGCCGGACCGCCGATCGGTACCTGCCTATCAACTAGGTGGCTAGTAATCCTACGCAAGAGGGCATTTACGAATCCGGCCCGTTTGGCACTGCGCCCTGCCCTCGCCAGCCCGACTGCCTGATCGACCAATGCATAGACCGGTGTCTGAGGGCAATAGACCAGCTCATAGATCGCAATCCTCGTGAGGTTCAATAGAGGTCTTTCTATCCGCTCTGGCCTAGCGGCCCCAACCCGTGTGATGACCCTGTCTATCGCCCTCCGATTCCTCAATACGCCCAATACCAGGTCTGTGCAACGCTGTCTTTGCTCGGTAAGGTCGAGCATGCGATCGAGTATAGGCTGTACCGGCTGCCTTGCCGGATCAACCTGCATGAGGACCTGGAGTGCTGCCTGCCTTGCGTCCATGCAGGTCTATGATTGGCCGATAGGAACAAGGGCATCGCCAGGCCTGACATGCCGACCATTGACAAAGTCCCGCCAATCCATAAGGTCCGAACCAGCCGGCCTGACGGTATTGATCCTCAGTGCCCCCTGGCCGCAGGTCACGCACAACCTCTGGTCAATCACCCCTGGCGGAAGCTGCCCTTCTGCCTCCACTGGCTCTGCTGAGGCGATGGCCAGCCGGGCACAACGCCTGCCATCCCTTGCCAGGTAGTCAGCCATCGCGCACGGCCATGGCCATAGGCCCCTGACCATCCTGGCGATCCTGTCAGCAGGCTGGGCAAAGTCGATGTAACCGTCGGACTTCTTCAGCCTGGGCGCGATCGTCACTGCCGAAGGGTCCTGCGGCCTGTACTGTACGGCCCCCTGCTCGATCCTGTCGAGCGTCTCGACCAGCAGTGGCCCTGCCAGCAAAGCCAATCGGTCGTGCAGTGTGCCCGCATCCTCGTCCTGGCCTATCTGGGTGGCCTGCTGGGCGATGATGTGGCCTGCATCTATCTTATCTGTCAGGGTGATGATGCTCACACCAGTCTGGCTGTCACCTGCCATTATCGCCCAATTGACCGGTGCTGCCCCACGCCAACGTGGCAACAAGGAGGCATGCACGTTGATAGCACCCTTTGTCGGCAGGTTCACAAGGGCCCTGCCCAACTTCTGGCCGAATGCGATCACCAATAGCAGATCCGGCCTCTTGGATGCCACGGCCTGTACCACATTCGCGTCATTGACCTGATCGCACTCGAGGACCTCCAGGCCATGTTGCCTTGCCCAGTCTGCAACAGGTGTGGGTGTCTGCCTCCTGCCGCGGCCTGCTGGGTGTGGACAGGCAGTCACTACCAGGCTCAGGTTATGCCGGGTCTGCGTTATGGCCTCGAGGCAAGGTATGCCAAAGTGTCCACTGCCAAAGTATACGATCTGCATCGAGTATCCTTATTGGTCTGCCTGTGCCTGGAGCCTCTTGAGCTGTCTTCTGTGGGCGATCCTGCCGGTCTGGCCCATCCTCTGTACGATGGTAATGCCCTCGATGTGGTCATACTCGTGTTGCAGGCACCTGGCATAGAGCCCATCTGCGTCCTCTGTAAACTGTCTGCCTTCCAGGTCCGTGGCAGTGACCTGGCATGAGGTATACCTCTTGATATGGGTGTAGATCCCAGGCACGGAAAGGCACCCCTCCTCTTGGGAAGCGACCTGGCCGGCACACTGGATCGTCGGGTTTATGAATACCTTCATGTGCTCCTTGGTGCCATCCAACGAGACGATAAACAACCTCAGCGGCACCCCCACCTGTGGCGCGGCAAGACCTATACCCTTGAGCTCCATCATGACCTGGGCCATCCGCTCGACCAGATCCCGGACCTGCTGATCTATCCGTTCTACCGGTTGGGCCTTTGTGGTCAGGACCTTGCTTGGGTAATGTCTTATACGACAGCTTGGGATGTCAATCTCCATACAGAGGCCCTTGCTAATCGCACGTATCAATCAAACTGGTCCTCCGAAAAGCTGTTACCAAGATACAATTGCCTGACCTTGGGGTCGCGTACAATAGCCGACGGCGGCCCTTCGGCCATCACCTTGCCATGGTCTATGATATATGCCTTGTCCACCACCTCCAAGGTCCTATTGACATTGTGGTCCGTAATCAGGATGCTGACCCCGTTTGCTGCAAGTCTACGTATCTCCTGTTGCAGCTCCTCCACGGTTATGGGGTCTAGACCACTAAAAGGCTCGTCCAACAGGATCAATGAAGGCTCTGTGATCATCGCACGGGCGATCTCCAACTTCCTCCTCTCACCGCCAGACAGGAACCTACCCTGGGTATTTGCTACCTCCTGCAGGCCAAACCTTTCTACCAACTCATCTGCCTTCTGGCGACGTTGCCTACGGCCTAGCGGCATGGTCTCCAATATGGCCATCAGATTCTCCCATACAGTCAGCCGCTGAAAGATGCTAGGCTCTTGGGATAGATAGCCCATGCCCAATCTAGCCCTCTTGTACATCGCCAGGTATGTCACATCATGGCCTTCGAATAGGACCTGGCCCTTGTCCGGCCTGATCATCCCCACGATCATGCGGAATGTAGTCGTCTTGCCTGCACCATTCCTTCCTAGCAGACCCACGATCGACCTGTGCTCGATCTGCATGCACACACCGTCCACTACTGGCCGACCATTGTAGGTCTTGGCAAGGTCCTTGGTCTCCAGCAGGCTTATACCTATCACGATGGCACCTCGCGCATGGCTGGCCACATTATAGAACGCTGACGTGCCCTGACAATTGCCAACCGGCACTCGGCCACAAACCACTGGCAATCGGACGGGCGTTATGGTATAAGTAACCGCCTACCCGATGCGTGCGGTCAAGAAGGTGGCTGTTTAGCAGATGTTTGCGATACTCAGTGACATACATTCCAATCTGGAGGCCCTCACTGCGGTCCTGCAGGACATCTCCAGGAAGGGCATAACGGAGATATATTGTCTTGGGGATGTCGTAGGATACGGCCCAAACCCTGTTGAATGCCTGGATCTGGTGATAGATAAGGCAAGATGGTGCGTGTTGGGCAATCACGACTATGCCACAGTTTATGAGCCGACCAACTTCAATTACGGTGCTGAACAGGCCAGCTTCTGGACCAGGGAGGTACTCGAGACCCGCCAGGACCAAGAGAGGAATGACCTCAGATGGCAATTCCTCGGTTCACTGCCCATGCGGAGGACGGTACAGATGGACCTCGATGGTCAGCAGGTGATGATGGAGTTCGTACATGCCTCTCCGCGGCGACCCATAAACGAATACGTGTTCCCGGACGATGTATATACCAACCCTGCAAAGGTCCGGATGCTCTTCGACCGGATCCAGCACATCTGCTTCGTAGGACACACCCATATGCCTGGGGTATTCCTCCAGGAGCCAGACTTCTATCTGCCCGACGAGCTCGGCCAGTCCTATCCGATAGTAGAAGGCGAGAAGGCGATCATAAACATTGGCTCTGTGGGCCAGCCTAGGGACCGTGACAATAGGGCAAGCTATGTCTATGTGGATGGCAATAGGGTCCACTTTGTGCGGGTGCCATACGATTACGAGACAACCATCAAGAAGATCCTGGCCATCGAACAGCTTGACCGATTCAATGCAGAAAGACTCAGGGATGGCAGATAGTTTAGGACCAGTAGGCAAGATATGGTCGATGGCATTCATGAAAATGACGGCCCTCGCAGCCGGGCTATGTCTATCATTTGTATGGGCCTTCGCAGCAGAGGCCCAACCCCTCAAGGCCACAGGCGGACAGCCACAGACCGTCGTCCTAGGCTCTACAGACAAGCACCAGGGATATAGGTTTGAGGTAGGTCTGACCAGCAGGGGTGCCGCCCTGACAACGGTGGCACTGACCGACTATCCTGACCTGGCTACCAAGGATAAAAAACCCCTGGTTCTATTGGGGCCCTTACAGTCTTCGGCAGTGGCTACTTACTCTATGGCCACGCAAGTGCTTGCACTGCCTGACCTACGCCAGCAGATCAGGCTCGACAGGCTCGATTGGCAAACGACTAACACCAACCCAGGACAAGAGGCGGTATTCGAGGCCATCGTGGTCGACACAAACAACCTGCCGTTGGTTCGCCTGCGAAAGACCTACACCGCAAGGCCAGGCCAATACATCTTGGACGTGGACCTGGCCGTCGAGAACCTCAGGACGGATCCGCTGCGGTTTTATCTGACCATGACCGGGCCTGTCGGGATAAGGAGGGAATCGGTCCTTGCAGACATGCCCAAGGCGGTCGCCACCTTCAAGGATCCCAAGGGCCAGATACTATCCAAGAGGATCCAGATCAGGTCTATGGCACACGCAAGGTCTGCAGAGGATCTGAGGCTCCAATTGAGGTCCAAGCCCGATGCCAGGTTGCTCTGGTGCGGGATCGCAGACAAGTACTTCGCCGCCATCCTGGTGCCAATACCAGGACCCAATGAGGCCTACTGCGAATGGCTCCAGCATGCCTCCACCACGTACGCCAACCCTGACGCAGATAGCCGCTTAGATAGCGGCGATGAGACCGTCGGCCTTGTGCTGCAGACAAAGACGGTAACCTTGGCTGCCAACGGCCAGGTGAACTCGGCGACCAACTACAGATTCGAGCTCTACCTAGGCCCAAAGGACAAGGGGCTGTTCGACAGGGAGCCGAGGTTCCGCAACCTGGCATTTGTGCAGGTGATCGATTTCGCTGCGTGTTGCTGTCCGACCAGTATCATAAACCCGCTAGCCTTCCTGATACTTGCCATTATGAAGGGCCTTTACGCGATCATCCACAATTACGGCCTTGTGATCATCGTATTGGTGCTGCTGATGCGGGTACTGATGCATCCTGTCACCAGGAGCAGCCAGATAGCGATGCACAGGATGTCCAAGTTGGCCCCAAAGGCAGAGGAGATCCGCAAGCGATATGCCAATAACAAGGCAGAGATGAACAGGCAACTGATGGAGCTGTATCGCCAACAGGGTGCATCTCCTGTTATGGGCTTTCTGCCAATGATGTTGCAGATGCCCATATGGATCGCCCTCTGGACCGCTGTCAACACCAGCATAGACCTCCGCGGCAAGCCATTCCTCCCATTCTGGATCACAGACCTGTCTGCTCCTGACGCACTGATAAGCCTGCCGCGGGTGTTGGTAGTACCGCTGCTCGGGCTAAAGATAGGCGGCCTAAACCTCTTGCCCATACTGATGGCGATCGCGTTCTATCTGCAGCAGAGGTTCACGCCCACGCAGGGATCCAATGGTACGAACCCGCAACTTGCGCAACAGCAAAAGATGATGATGTGGATGATGCCCATCCTCTTTCCGTTGATGCTGTACAATACTGCATCCGGCGTAAACCTCTATATCATGACCAGCACATTCGCCGGGGTATGGGAGCAGAGGATCATCCTCAACAGGATCAAGCAGCAAGAGCAACAAGAAGCCCAAGGTCTAGTTCCTGCCCCTTCAAAGGCAGTCGGCAAACCGAAGAAGAAGAGATTCAAACCCTTCTTCAGGTTCTAAAGGCATATGTTTTGCCTGGATGACACGATCTGTGCCATCGCCAGTTCCCCTGGGCCGAGGACGATCATCCGGGTATCCGGACCCCAAGCCATCCAGATCTGCCAAGGACTTGTCGCAGCGAGGATCGAGCCGGCCAGGCAGGTGAAGAAGGCCGATCTGGCGATAGGATCTGAATTTACTATCGAGGCCTGGCTCTATGTATTCCCTGGGGCCAGTTCATATACAGGCCAACCCACTGTGGAGATACACATTGAGGCCTGCCAGCCGATAGTCAGTCTAGTGCTCGAACGCTTGGCCGATGCAGGGGCTAGACCTGCCCAGCCAGGCGAGTTCACAGCTAGGGCATTTCTGCTTGGAAAGATGGACCTGGAATCTGCCGAGGCGGTCAACCAATTGATCACTGCATCTAGCAACATAAAGAGGGCAGCTGCCATGAAGATGCTTCAGGCACGTGGAGCGAGCCTATTGGAATCGGCCAGGTCCGGTCTGCTAGATGCGGCGGCCTTGGTGGAGGCCAGTCTGGACTTTCCAGATGAGCAACTGGAATCCTTGTCAAGACAGCAGATAGTGGAGTCTCTCCAGGCCGTCATAGCACAGCTGTCCAAGGCCCTCGAGCTTTCTGCCAGCCAGCAAAGGTTGTCGGTCATGCCATCGGTAGGCCTGGCAGGCCTGCCAAATGCCGGAAAGAGCACGCTGTTCAACAGGCTTTGCAAGGCCAATTCCATAGTCTCTGCCATACCAGGCACTACAAGGGACGTGTTAGAGGCGGTTCTAGATCTGAGGTACCACCAATGCCTGGTGTTTGACTGCCCAGGTCTAGACGTGACAGGCGAGCAGGTGCTCGATCAGCTTGTATATCAGGCTGCTACCGAAACCATCTCTAGGGCGGACGCGGTCCTATTCTGCGTAGATGTAACCAAATCAGATTACCGGCCTGACCTTCAGATCCTCATGCAGATCTGTCGCAAGGCAGTCATCTATGTGGCCACAAAGGCAGATCTATTGGACAAGGCAGAGATCGACGAAAGGCTTGCAAGGCTTAAAGGCCTGTTTCAGGCGGATTTCATTGCCGTTAGTGGCAAGACGGGCCTGAACATGCCGCTACTAGCCAATGCCATCGAACAATCGCTCTGGCCCGACGGCGCCCCTGCCGAACTCTCGGCAGAATATATAGCGCTTTCGACCAGTGCTCAACAAGCGACCAATCATGCCATCGAGGCTATCAGACAGGCCATAGACATGATACTCCTCGCAGACGACGAGCTTGCTGCCGTACAGATCAGGTCTGCTTATCAGGCACTAGCGGAAGGCGAATCGCCCATCGATCAACAGATCCTAGACAGGATATTTAGCAGATTCTGCATCGGAAAATGAAAAGGCCTGCGACCCATGGCCGCAGGCCCGCCCGTAAGCAATGCTTGTCTACTTGGCCTCGAACTCTGCATCGATTACATCATCTCCGCCTTTTCGGTGCACGCCACCCTGCGACTTGCTGTCCGAAGAAGGACCTGAGCTACTGGAGGCAGATGCAGCCTTTCTTGCCGCCTCCTCGTAAAGTATCCTGCCGATTTCCTGGCTGGCGGCATTGAGATTGTCGATAGCCCTGCGGATGGCATCTGCATCCTCGCCCTTCAATGCCTCCTTGAGATTGTTGATGGCGCCCTCAATCTTTCCGCGGGTCGCAGAGGATACCTTGTCCCCATGCTCCCTCAAGGTCTTCTCAGTCGAGTATATCAACTGGTCTGCCTGATTCTTCAGGTCTACCACCTGCCTGCGTTTGCGGTCCTCCTCGGCATAACGCTCGGCCTCCTGTGTCATACGCTTGATCTCCTCTTCAGTCAGGCCAGAGCTGGACTTGATCTCAATTGATTGCTGTTTGCCCGTTGCGAGGTCCTTTGCAGACACGTGGAGTATACCATTGGCATCGATATCGAAGGTCACCTCGATCTGCGGCACACCCCTTGGCGCAGGAGGTATCCCAGTCAACTGGAACCTGCCAAGCGTACGGTTGTCCTTGGCAAACTCCCTTTCACCCTGCAGCACATGGATCTCAACGCTAGTCTGGTTGTCAGCAGCGGTAGTAAATATCTCCTTCTTGCTGGTAGGGATGGTGGTATTGCGTTCTATCAGCTTTGTCATCACACCACCAAGCGTCTCAACACCCAACGAAAGCGGTGTCACATCCAAGAGCAATATGTCCTTGACACCAGCATCCCCTGCAAGTACTGCCCCTTGTATGGCAGCACCAATCGCCACCACCTCATCCGGATTGAGGCTCTTGTTTGGCTCCTTACCGAAGATCTCCTTTGCTATCTGCTGGACCCTCGGTATCCTCGTGGAACCCCCTACCAGCAGCACCTCATCTATATCCTGGGGTTTGAGCTTTGCATCCTCCAAAGCCCTGTAACAAGGCGCACGCAGCCGCTCGAATACGTGTTCGCACAAGGATTCGAATTTGCTGCGTGTGATCGTCATCTGCAGGTGCTTGGGTCCAGAGGCATCTGCGGTGATGAACGGCAGGTTAATGGTGGTCTCCAGCTGCGTGCTGAGCTCGCACTTGGCCTTCTCTGCAGCCTCCTTCAGCCGCTGATGAGCCATCGGATCCTGCCTGAGGTCGATCCCCTCTTTTCTCTTGAACTCCTCTGCTATGTAGTTGATCAGCACCGCGTCGAGGTCGTCGCCGCCAAGGTGGGTATCGCCGTTGGTACTGAGCACCTCGAATACGTTGTCGCCTATGTCCAGTATGGATATATCGAAGGTACCGCCGCCGAAATCGAAGATCGCCACCTTGCCCCCCTTCTTCTTCTCAACACCATAGGCCAGTGCAGCAGCGGTAGGCTCATTTATGATCCTCTGTACATCCAGTCCGGCTATGGTACCGGCATCCTTCGTGGCCTGCCGTTGCGAGTCATTAAAATAGGCAGGCACCGTGATGACCGCCTTTGTGACCTTCTCGCCAAGGTAGTCCTCAGCGGTCTTCTTCAGGTCGCGAAGTATCATTGCAGATATCTCGGGCGGGGTGTACTCCTTGCCCCTAACCGAGACACGCACAAGCTCGTTCGGCCCACCCACGATCTTGTATGGTACGATCTTCTCCTCCTCGGCAACCTCGCTGTGTCGCCTACCCATGAACCTCTTTATGGAATAGATCGTGTTCTCGGGGTTGGTGATCTGCTGGTGCTTTGCACTTTGACCTACTAGGATCTCCCCCTTCTCTGTGAACCCCACCACCGATGGGGTCAGTCTCGAGCCGGAGGCATTTATCAGGACCTTCGGCTGAGAGCCCTCCATGACTGCAACTACGGAATTGGTTGTACCCAAATCTATGCCTATGATCTTGGCCATCGCGATCCCTTTCGATAATGTAACCCGGCCCAAAAGGGCCCAGCAACATAGCACAAATCTTGATCGAGAGTTTGCAAATCGTGTGCCAAGATAAGGATCCAGGGGGATAGGGACTAAGCCCTTGCAAACAAGGCAGTTGCAACGATATCCAGCGTATCGCAAGTACGTTCATGCCATTTTGGCAGCAAGGCTGCCTAGCAACTGCCGCCTAATGCTGCCCTTATGACCTTGGCCCTGAGTACATCCCTCTGATAGGTCTCCAAGGTCTTGCCAAAGTTTATCTGTAGGTGGGCAGGTAGTGTGGTCAACAGGAGCCTGTTGAGGACCTGGATAGGGCCGCTGCCCGTTGCCTGGTCCTCAGGCAATAGGGCACAGAGCCTTTCTATGGCAGGAGTAGTTGCACCAAGCGACCTCCTGATACCAACACCGAGCCGCAGGTGGCTCAGCAGCGTCAATGCCTCCTGAGAGCTGACCAACTGCGCGTTCTGCAGGACTGCCGTGGCCCTTGCAATCTTGTCGTCTAGTGCCTCCCTCTGATCTGCCAGCAGCTTGCGTCTGGCCGCATTCTCGTATTCCACTATCTCGGGAATGATGGTCTGCTCGAATCGCCTGACAAGTTCCTTTTCGGTCAGGCCCAAGGTGACCTGGTTGGAGACCTGATATAGATCCCCTATAGCCTCCGTACCCTCCCCAAAAAGGCCCCTGACCGCCAGATTCATGTCCTTTGCGGCGTTTAGGAACCGGTCTAGGTGTCCTACCATCTTCAGACACGGTAGGTGCAGCATCACCGAGACCCTTATCCCGGTCCCGACGTTGGTAGGACAGGCGGTCAGATACCCGAACCTCGGGCTATAGGCATATTCGATACGCTGTTCTACCATGTCGTCGATCTTGTCGATCAGCTCTGCACACCTAGACAGCTGGCATCCTGACATCAGTACCTGCATCCTCAGGTGGTCTTCCTCATTTATCATCCCTGTGAAGAACTCCCCTTTGGCGATCACAGCCCCCCTTGGGCCCTTCCCGAGGGCATGGTGCCTACTGATCAGGTGCCTTTCTACCAGGAAGCTGCGGGTCAGCTCAGAGGCCTGATCCACCTCCACGAAGAACCGTTCGTCGGCGAGGTCTATGGAGAGCAAGACATCCTTCAGTATCGCAAGGATCTCGGCCTTCTCTTCACTGCTACAGCGGTTTACGAACCTATGGCCTGCTANGTTCCTAGCCAACCGGATCCTGGAGGACAGGACCACCTCTGCCATCGGCCCACTGCCGCTGAGCCACTGACCTACGGTGCTACTGATATCCGTGAGNCTCATGGGCCTTACTGCCCCCCTGCTGGAGGCCTTTGGCTACCTTCGAGCCTCTGGATCTGGTCTCGCAGGGTAGCGGCAAGCTCATAGTTCTCCTGCCTCACAGCCTGCCTCAACTGTTCCCTTAGTCTTGCAAGCTCCATTGCCACCTTGGTACCCTGACCACTGCGGGCCGGGACCTTGCCTATGTGCCTGGTCTTTCCGTCATGGGCCCGCTCCAACACCGGTATCAGGACATCCTCGAATACCTCGTAGTCTTTTGGACAACCGAGCAATCCTTCCTTGTTGAGCAGGCCTATCTTGAAGCCGCACACCGGGCAGGACCTATCAGCTACCTCAGGGCCAAAAAGCTCCTCCTCTGAAGGCTGCGATGCAAGAAGACCTGCCAGCAGATCCTTGACCGATATGTGGCTCTTTGCGGCAATCCCCTGCTGGATCGCACAGGACTCGCAAAGATGGAGCTCCGTCCGCTGGCCTTCCGAGATTTCGGTCAGGTGGATCGTAGCGGCATTCTTATTGCATATCTGACACTGCATCGCAAACCCACCTCTTATTCTGCCATTGTATTATACGCACAGGGCACGGCGAATGCAAAAGACTAGCCCATCTGGGCCAGCTTCCTCTTGAGCCTATCGTAGACTAGTGGAGGTATCAACCTGGATAGGTCCCCACCTAGGCGGGCCACCTCCCTTATCAATGTAGAGCTGGTGAAGCCATACTGCTCGCTGGTCATGATAAAGACCGTCTCTATCCCAGCAACCGCCCTATTGGTCATGGCCAATTGGAACTCGTACTGAACATCGGTCAGCGATCGCAGACCCCGGAGTATGACATTGGCCTTCCTCTTTGCAGCAAAATGCACGGTCAGGCCATCGAAGCTCTCGACAGACACATTCGGCAGGTCCTTGATCAGCTCTGCGATCACCTCCACCCGCTCTTGGGGTGTAAAAAGCTGGTTCTTCACCTGGCTGGTGCCCACAGCCACTATGAGCTCGTCAAAAAGGCCCATGGCACGATGTATCACATCTAGGTGACCATTTGTTATGGGATCGAACGATCCCGGAAATATCGCACGTACAAACTTCATGTTCAATGACCCCTTAAAGGCCCACAAGATCTGCAAGCCCAATGCACTCGATCCAGGCCTGCACGGATTGAGATCGCGCCCGGAGGGATTCGAACCCCCGACCGACGGATTAGAAATCCGTTGCTCTATCCAACTGAGCTACGGGCGCAAGGCCTCGGCCGCCAACATTGCAATGGAAGCCCGCCTGCTTGTCAACTCGCATCCAAATAGAAACGGGGCCTGTGCCTAGGCATAGGCCCCGTCTTGTCAGTGAAACTACCGGTCTACTTAAAGAATCTCTCCAGGTTGGTTATGTAACGATCTAGGATCTCGTCCTCGGTAAGCGCCCTATTGAATATATTGAACTCATGTATCTGTCCGATCCACTCGGGATCGCCTGCATAACCACCCTTGCACAGATAGGCATAGTTGGTGCTTATACCACTGATCTTGTTGGCCTCCGACAGCGGCGTGGTCTGACAGAGTGCACCATCAATATAGAGGCTTATGTGGGTAGCGGTTATGGTGGCTACCATGTGGTGTAGCTGGCCGTCGTCGTACTCAGGCCCATCTGCACCTGACTCCGATGCCCAAGGGGTGGCCACATCTCCTATAGATATGGCAGCCCTGCTCTTGTTGTCGGCCCTGGCTGAGGTCATGAAGAACCCATTAGAGCCCAGGCCATTGACCGAGTCGCCGAAGTAGGCGAGCATGGTCCAGGAGGTATTGGCCCCTGCGGTAGGTGTATACCAGGCCTCGATGGTGACCTCAGGGTAGGTGTTCATGGCTATGATGGCCCCTGGCATCTCCATCCACTGATCCTGTGCGGTGGTTACCAGTGCGCCATTTTCTACCTTCGCGCCGCCTACCAGCACACCATGGGCATCGTCCCAGTTGTCATTTGCGGTTCCGTCGTCAAACGTGTACTGGTGGGTCAGCGGGCTCGTGGGACCTATCGCATAGTTTGCCTGCACCTGTGCCAATGAGAGGGCGGTATCGTAGATCCTGAACTCGTGAATCTGTCCGATCCACTCGGGATCGCCTGCATAACCACCCTTGCACAGATAGGCATAGTT
>JGI24721J44947_10000691_pt1 | contig 46466 bp, 40 predicted proteins | sample YelNatPaOPGAMG01_FD_44947 | JGI IMG/M metagenome (IMG submission 44947) | reverse complement strand
CTGCGCCATAAAAGGGTATTTATTAGGGTAGATTTTAATGTACCAACTGATGAAAAAGGACAAGTTACAGATGATACACGCATCAGAGCCTCGCTCCCTACTATTGAGTTCGCTTTAAATCAAGGAGCTAAAATTGTATTAGCCTCCCATCTTGGCCGCCCTTCCGGAAAAGTTGAGCCTAAATATAGCTTGGCGCCAGTGGCGCAAAAGTTAAGTGAACTTATAAAAAAAGAAGTCAAATTAGCCCCGGATTGTGTTGGCCCGGAAGTGGAAAAAATGGTCGCCGCGCTCAACCCCGGAGAAATACTTCTTTTGGAAAACCTGCGCTTTCATAAAGAAGAAGAAAAGAATGATCCCGCTTTTGCTGAAAAATTAGCCCGCTTAGCGGATATTTATGTCAACGATGCTTTTGCCGTCTCCCATCGGGCTCACGCTTCCGTAGAAGGGATAACTAAATTCTTCACCGCAAAAGCTGCCGGTTTTTTAATGAAAGAAGAACTTAATTATTTATACAAAGTCATGGTCGCCCCCGCTCGTCCCTTAGTAGCCATTATTGGTGGAGCAAAAGTTTCTGGAAAATTAGAAGTTTTACAAAATTTAATCCTCTTGGTAGACAAGATGTTAATCGGTGGCGGAATGGCCTTTACCTTTTTAAAAGCTTTAGGGCTGGAAGTGGGCAAGTCTCTGATGGAAGAGAATCTCTTATCCACGGCTAAGGAAGTCCTAAAAACTGCCCAACAAAGAGGGGCCAAGGTTTACCTACCAGTTGATTGCGTAGTTGCCCAAGAAATGNCCCCTTCTTCTCCTCCCCGCGTCGTTCCCGTAAAAGAAATTCCGGCCGATCTTATGGGTTTGGATATAGGCCCGGCGACCATTACTCTTTTCCAAGAAGCTTTGCAGGGGGCCAAAACTATTTTATGGAATGGGCCTTTAGGAGCTTTCGAAACGGTGCCCTTTAACAAAGGAACGTTGGCTATTATTCAGGCAATTGCGGAATCCGGAGCAGTTAGCGTAGCCGGAGGAGGCGATACCAATTTGGCCCTTAATCAATCTGGCTATGCTAATAAAATCTCTTATATTTCCACTGCCGGCGGTGCTTTTTTAGAACTTTTAGAGGGCAAAAAACTTCCTGGTGTAGAGGCGTTGCGCAGTCCAAAATAAAACGAGGAGGATGAGAATGCCGCGCTTCCCCTTAGTAGTGGGAAATTGGAAAATGTATAAACGCATCTCTGAAACAGAAGAATTCTGTGCTCAGCTAAGAGTGCAATTAGCTGACTTCTCCGGAGTCCAGGTGGCGGTAGCCCCTCCCTTTACTTCTTTGGCGGCGGCCGCCCGTGTTCTAAAAGGATCTCCCATTNTGGTTTCNGCCCANAATTCTTTTTGGGCCGAATGGGGCGCCTATACTGGGGAAGTTTCTCCCCTAATGCTTTTAGATGCCGGTTGTCATTTTTCGATCATCGGCCATTCTGAGCGGCGCCAATTCTTTGGCGAGCACGATGAATCCATCAATAAAAAAATATTGGCGCTGCTTAAAACTGGTCTTACTCCTATTTTTTGTGTGGGCGAAACTCTTCCGGAAAGAGAAGCAGGAAAGGCTTTTTCTATAGTAGAGAAGCAAATCAAGGCCGGTTTGGCCGGGGTCAAGATAAATAACCNCCCAGAGTTGGTAATTGCCTATGAACCTGTTTGGGCCATAGGTACGGGAAAAACAGCNACGCCGCAGCAGGCCCAAGAAATGCAGAATTTTATTCGGCAGATGATTAAAGAGCTTTTTTCTCCGCAGTCAGCAGAAGCAATCCGTATTCTTTATGGCGGGAGTGTGAAACCTNATAACATATCAGAAATTATTGCTCAGGAAGATGTAGATGGAGCTTTAGTGGGGGGGGCGAGCTTAGAGATTAATTCATTTATCCAGATTATTAAAGCGTGCGCTGGCCAAGGTAGAAAATAATAGAAAAAAATCTTCCCCTGAGGAGCAAAATATGCTATATATTAATTTTTAAGGGGGTAAAAAATAATGTCGCTTGCTTTAGCTATAATTCATGTGGTCATATGTTTTTTACTGATCATGATCGTTTTGCTCCAAACTAGCCGCGGTGCTGATATTGGGGCGGCCTTTGGGGGTGGATCGAGTCAGACTCTCTTTGGTTCCGCGGGGCCGGGAGGCTTTTTGACCAAGATCACCACGGGGGTAGCTATTATTTTTATGATTACCTCCATTAGTTTGGCTTATATTTCCAGTCATAAGACTGGTTCTTCCATAATCAAAGAAACTCCGCCTAAAAAGACTGTGCCTGCTCCGCCACCTGTGCCAGTAGAAAAAGGAACCCCTATAACTCCAGCTCAACCACCGGCTAAATAAAAGGAGGGGAGCGGGAAAAAGGACAAGGAAAATTTGTAATGCCGAAGTGGTGGAATCTGGTAGACACACCATCTTGAGGGGGTGGCGAGCTCCGCTCGTGCGGGTTCGAGTCCCGCCTTCGGCACCATGATTAAGAAAGGGCTGTAATTTCTGAAATTACAGCCCTTTCGTTTTATGAGAAAAGAAATTTTCCTTCGGGTCCTGCGATAGAACAATTGGCGTGCGCCAGCAAATCCATAGGTCTTAAAATCCATTATTTCTAAAGCAGCCTTTGCGGTAAGAATTATGAGATCACCCTAACAGATCTTACGTCCATATTTCTTTTTGATAGGCCTGAGAAATCAAATGGGTCCAGAATCTGCCGGCCACCAATCTGGAAAATTAATCCTCAATTATTTAAAGTCCTTTTTGCTGCTTCTAAATCAAGGCTCTGAAACTCCTTACCANATTGGCAATAATTTCCATAGGATTTGTTTTATAGTTGGCTTTGATAAAGTAGCTTCAAATTCCAAAGAATGGGCCACCTGTCCCATAGGTACTTTCTTTGAGGTGTGGTTTCTTTTTTAGGCTTATCCATCTTGGTAAGTTTGCTATCCGCCATAAACTTCCTTCCTTTATGGTCTAAATTGTCGAATAGTGGCGGATAGCCCCTTAATTTCACTTCTTTAATATCGCCGAGAAAATTTCATCCTTCGATAATTTTTTAGTACAAAAATACCAGTCATAACATTTTAAATCCTCTTTACCTTCCATTCTCTCCCTGGCCACTCCGCAAGAACCAGCTGGCGGAACAATTACGTCATCGCCCGGCCTCCAATCTGCCGGGGTAGCAACCCCAAACTTATCCGCCGTCTGTAACCCTATTAAGATTCTATAAATTTCATCAAAATTTCTTCCTAAACTTAGAGGGTAATATAATATAGTCCTTATAACACCATTAGGATCAATAAAGAACACGGCTCGCACAGCTTTGGTTGAGCTCTCCCCTGGTTGGATCATCCCATAAAGCCTAGCTACATTCATGGTGATGTCTTCGATAAGGGGGAATTTTACTTCTACATTCTTCATCCCTTTATATTCGATCTTTTCTTTAATGTTCCTTAACCAGGCAATGTGACTGTAAAGACCATCCACCGAAAGGCCAACCAACTTACAATTTGCTTTATTAAACTGCTCTTCCAGAGTGGCAAAAGTCATAAATTCGCTTGTACACACTGGAGTAAAATCTGCAGGATGACTAAAAAGGATAACCCAACTTCCTTTGTAGTCTTCTGGGAAATTTATCTCTCCCTGGGTGGTAACTGCCTTAAATGAAGGTGCCTTATCTCCAATTCTGGGCATTGGTTTTATTTGAGTTGCTGTTTGTTCCATAATANTTTCCTCCTTTTTATCAATATGGAGAACCCCAGGGTCTCCTTTTTAAAAACTATTTTTCTTACATTTATCACAGATCCCATCAAAGATAATTTTAGAATCGATCACGACTAATCTCTCATCAAGCACCTTGGGAATATTGATATCATCCAGTCGCTGGTCATAAATATCGATAATCCTATGACATTTTATACAATAAAAATGATGATGCCTCGCTACCACTCCATCATATCTCCTAAAGTCCTCTTTCCCTTCCACAATCTTTGCCAACCCGATCTCCACAAATTTTAGCAGCGTTCTATTAACAGTATCAAAAGAAACATTAGGAATCTTCTTTTTCACCCTTCGATATATCTTGTTGGCAGTGGGATGTTCATTGCTTTCAATTAGCTCTTTGAATATCTGCACCCGCTGAGGTGTTAATTTTAGATTATTCTTTTTACAGGTGTGGTAAAATTCAGCTAAATTAGTTTCTAAGGCCCGTCTTTTTTTCATAATAAATATTATATAATAATAATTCTTATTTGTCCAAGATTATTTTTCTGCAAATAATTCCCATTTTCTAAATATTTTCTCCCCCGCTATTAACTGCCCAATTAGGCCAACTCCTTGGCTATGGCCTTTTGCTCTGCTCGATTTGTTTGGGCGATACCGCAGGAGCAGTAAAATCTGTGCTCAAGCTCGAGGGNCATAAGGTCAGCATNAGCTGGACTCTCTTTCTATCAAATAGTCCAGAGGAGCCAGGTATCATTTCAGAGCTGACGGACCGCGTGGAGGACATCTCCGCTCAGAAGAATGGCCAAAAAAATTAAAAAGATTCTTAGGCTAAAACTTTTGGAAGATTTTATGAATAAAAAAGCCGCTCTCGCGTGGGGCTTTTGGGGGCAGCTTATTTTGGAAATTTTCAAATCTTGTTAGGGGATTCTTTCAATTTTATTTTCTTCCGCCATTCCCTTTTCTTCTTCATGAAAGAGTAAAGAGCAAGGAGAATAGGAATGCCCAAGCCAATGATTATGATAAAAATCCAAATGATTGCGCTGCCCATCCTCATCCTCCCTAAAATTTTTGCTATTTTCGGGTTTAATTCAGGATGGCGTGGACACGATTAATTTAATCATCGGCTCCTGTTATTTCAAGATTTATAAATTCCCGGTTCTCCTTCTTATTTTTTTCTGGCCTGCTCTTTAAGCCAGGTGGTCCACTCGGCCAATCCTTCTCCTGTTTTGCAGGAAAGACGGAAAATAGCCAACTGGGGATTTATCTGCCAGGCTCTTTTTTCTATCAGCTCAATATTACAGTCGCAAAAGGGGAGCAGGTCTATTTTATTTATGATAAGCACCCGCGATTCCCTAAACATTAATGGATACTTTAAGGGTTTATCATCGCCTTCGGTGACGCTTAGAATCATGGCTTTAAAATCTTCACCTAAATTAAATTCCGCCGGGCAGACCAGGTTGCCTACGTTCTCGATGAAGAGCAGATCCAGATTATCGAGGGTCATATTTTTTAGGGCTTCCTGAATCATATTACTGTCCAGATGACAGGCTCCCCCGGTGTTGATCTGCACTACTTGGGCTCCTGTTTTTTCAATCCTTTCCGCATCATAGGTAGATTGTATATCCCCTTCGATAACTCCAAAGCGCAAATCATCTTTTAACGATAGGATCGTCTTCTCCAAAAGGCTTGTCTTTCCCGCTCCCGGAGAGCTCATTAAATTTATGACCAATAATCCTTGCTCATAAAAAAGTCTACGGTTTTCCGCAGCCAGACGTTCGTTTGCTTCCAATATATTTTTAACTACGGAGATCTTCAAAATCCTCTCCTTTTATTTAACGGCCACAAAAAGCTTGGCCGGACGTTGAAAGCCTTCTTCTTGGGCCAGGTAATCTAAATAAAGGGTAAGATAATCCTCAACTTCCCAATCGATAGGTTTAGCCCTTTCCCGCGAGTCAATAGTCTTCAGATAATGACGACAAAGAAAACAAACATCCACTCTTTTATCTATTTCACCTTCAACTTGAAAATAAGAAAGCTTTTGTTGATCTTCATTCTGGCAATAAGGACAGCGCAGACGTGGGTAAGTCCACTCGGTAAAACATAGCGAACAATGAAGAACTCTTTGGCCCTCCTCTTTTATTTCCCCCAGGCCTGCATACCCCCCGCAGAAAGGACAATATCCATAAGTCCAAGATATTTCTTTGGGTCTCTCTTTTTGCCATTGTTCGGCATATCTTTCCAAAAAGGGGCGTAAAGTTTGGATGGTAAAGAAGAAGAGGAGAATGCCTTCTTGACCCAATTCCTCATATAAACTTGCTTCGGCCACTCTTCCTTTACAAAAATCATGCAAAAAAGGACGAAAAGAAAATTTCTTTTCTTCTAAAATCCTATGCAGAGCTTCGTACTTTTGGGGGGTCTGGGTGCTAAAAATCTTTAATAATTCATAAAAATATTTCTCGGCTCTTTCGAAGTCCAGCGGAAGGGCTCCTAACTCAAAAAAAGGAAAGCCTTCTTGGAGATGCATTTTTACATTGCTCTTTTCCAAGAGAAGGGGGGAAAGGTTCAACTTGGCCATCATTTGCCTCTTGGCTTCCCATAGCTTCTCGGCCAAATTCAAAACCTCTCGGTAAGCAGGCATCCTTTCTTTCATTTCCTGAAATCTTTTTAAATTTTGTTCCATAAACAGGGGATCCTTTTGTAAATCAAATATGCCTAATTTTAGGTCAATTTTTTCCCTTCGTCCAGCTAAGAAAAAAATAATCGTCTAACTGCTGGAAATTTCCTTTCAGGCTATCCCAGGGTAGGTAAGGAAAGGATGTATTTAGCCTCCATTTTCCAAGTTAGCAACGATCAGAAGAAAAAAGGCTTACTCAAGAGAGTAAGCCTTTTTCAGCGACCAGATATTCCTTTTTAAATCGACCTTCGTCCGGCCTCTACGTCTCTAAGCCATTTGGGCCGATGTAACTTTGCCCAGGCTTTAGTCACGTACCCATGACCCATGACCTGAAAAGTTCCGGGGTTACCGTAAGTTCCCAGATAAAAATGGATCACTAAGAAAGTGCCCAAGACCAGTACTCCGAAAACATGCCCCACATACAGCCAGCGCGTCAACGCCGGAGGGAAAATTGGGAACCACATAAAAATTCCCGTGCCCACCATGATAAACCAGAAGATGAAAAGAACGATGAAGAAGGTCTTCTGGCCCGCATTGAACTTTCCGCATTCGGGCACTTTCTCCACTTCCCAAAGATACCCACCCAGGACCCGGAACCATTTTTTATCATCTTCATCAAAATAGAGGGTATCCTTGCCCCAAGCGATCAGCGCGAAAAGGAAGGCGATCCCAAAGATGATCCCGTCAATATTGTGCAGCAGTTTCATCGTGGCATGTCCACCAGGAAAGAAACGGGCGACAAAAGAAAGGGAGTGGAACATCAACCCAAAACCGGTGAGAAAGAGAAAAAGGCAACTCAACGCTAATACCCAATGGACAACCCTTTCATAGGTCGTGGAAGCTAATATTAGATTCTTACTTTTTGGTTTGGCCATTTTCATTCACCTCCTTCTTCAGGACGCTTGGGCCCTTTGATCACGTAATGGAAGAAAGTGCCGACTAAAGCGGCTCCAATAGCCAGTACAGATAAGGGTTTGAGAATGTCTTTCCAAAGGATGAGGGAGATGGGAATAGAAGGATTGACCACCATCCTTTCGTACATCCGCACTTTCTCGGGTAAAACGTAAATGACATGGGTTCCCTGAACATATTTATCGCCATAGACGGTAGCGTCACCGCCTAAAGCCTTGGCCCGAGCATAAGCTCGAGCTATCATTACGTCTTTATCCCCAAAAGTTATCGCTCCAGGGCCGCAGACCTTGGCGCAGGCAGGGATAAGCCCATGGGAAATGCGATCCCAGCAGAAAGTGCACTTATAAGCTTTGTTGTTCTCCGGATTTATGCGCGGAATCTCAAAGGGGCAGGAATTGACGCACATTTTACAGCCAATACAAAGCTCGGAATTGATCACTACTGCCCCCTCGGGAGTTTTCACAATGCATCCAGGTACTGGACAAGCCCGCTGACAGCCCGGGTCAGTACAATGTAAGCAGGCCTCGCGCCGGAAAAGCCATTTTACTCCGCCATCTTTGAGGGGGACTTCCGTAAAGCGGATTAGATTCCAAGTAGCCCAAGATAGGTCAGGGGGATTCTGGTGAGTGCCGTGCTGCTGCGTCTTTTCTGCCGGTAATTTATTCCACTGTTTGCACGCTACCTGACAGGCGCGGCAAGCCGTACATTTGGATACGTCCACTAACATTACTTTCTCAATCATTTTACTTCCCCCCTTTCTTCTCTACGTTCACCATGAACGCTTTGGACTCTGGAATCATGGTATTGGCATCCCCAATGGTCGGCGTAAGTAGATTAGCGCTATCTCCCCCATCTGGAGGAGTAACCCAGCCAAAGTGCCAAGGTATTCCTACCTGATGGACTGTTTGTCCAGCTATTTTAAACGGCTTAAACCTATCCGTTACGATGGCTTTGGCTTCTACTTCCCCGCGGGCAGATTTGACGATCACTCGATCGCCACTTTTAATTCCTTTCTCCTTCGCTAATTCTTTAGACATTTCCACAAACAACTGGGGCTCCAACTCTAACAGCCAAGGAGTCCAGCGGGTCATTACCCCGGTCTGCCAATGTTCGGTTACTCGGTAGGTAGTACAGACTAAAGGGAACCTGGGATCGCAGGATAAGTATTTATCTGCTCCTGCTCCTACTCCTGGTTCGCCAAATAATTTGGCTGTGGGATTGAACTTCTGCGAGGACATGAGATTCTTTTCAATGGGGCATTCTAAGGGTTCATAATGCTCAGGGAAAGGCCCATCGGCTAAGCCTAAGCCAAATAGACGCGCATGACCTTCAGGCAGCATAATAAATGGATATATCGCCCCTGGTGGCTGCGGTCCATCAGGAACATCTCCTACCCATTTTGTTCCATCCCACCAAATTACCGCTCGTTTCGGATCCCATGGTTTTCCTTCCCAATTCACCGAAGCGCGGTTATAAATTATGCGCCGGTTAACCGGCCAGCACCACGCCCAACCAGGGTATAAGCCTATTCCAGTAGGATCTGCTTTGCCCCGGCGGGCGGCCATATTTCCGGCCTCAGTATAAGAACCGCAATACAGCCAGTTGCCGCAGATTGTGGAGCCATCGTCTTGGAGAAAAGCAAAGCTCGGCACCTGCTGACCAGCCTTGACTACCAGCGTCTTCACCTTGGTTTTCGGATCTTCTACTTCGAGGTCTTTGGTTGTATAACCGTTGATTTCTTTGGCCACATAATGGGGGTTGGGATGTTTAATGGATCCATCTGGACCTTTGGGGCCATAATTCCAAGAGAGGTTGAGAATGGGTTCTGGGAAAGTTCCACCTTTTTCTTTATACAGTTTCCGCACTTTCATAAAGAGTTCATGGATTATTTCCAAGTCGGGCAAAGCCTGTCCCGGTGGGTTTACCGCTTTATACCGCCACTGCATCAATCGGCCAGAATTGGTAAGAGAGCCTTCTTTTTCGAAAGAAGCAGCACAGGGGAGCATAAATACTTCCGTTTTAATCTTGCTCGGATCCTTTCCTGGACCTTTCCAGAATGAACCAGTTTCGTTATCGAAAAGATTTACATTAACCAGCCAATCTAAATTCTCTAAGGCCTTGCGTACTTTGCCCGCATTAGCTGAAGAACAGGCTGGATTTTGCCCCCAGGCAAAGAATCCCTTTATTTTGCCTTTGGCCATCTGGTCGAAGAGCATAAGCCACGAGGCATTCTGTCCGTCATCGAGTTTAGGTAGCCACCCGTAGCCAAAATCATTCTCTTTAGTAGCATTTGCCCCATACATTGCTTTTAAGAAACTAATGATGTATTTGGGACGATTCTTCCACCAGTTCAGGCTTTTGGGATCTTTGGTCTGGGGCGTATATTTTTCTATATAGTCTTTTAAAGTCTTGTCCGACGCCCGCGGCACAGGATTGTAGCCAGTTAGGATATGGAAAAGTAAACCATAGTCGGTTGACCCTTGCACATTTGATTCTCCGCGCAAAGCATTAACTCCACCTCCAGCCATCCCCATGTTGCCTAAAAGCAGTTGAATAATGCACATGGTGCGAATATTTTGAGTGCCCACCGTGTGTTGGGTCCAGCCCATGGCGTAGAGAATAGTCCCTACTTTATCCGGCTTGCCGGTGGCCGCATAAGCTTTGTATACTTTTAAGAGGTCTTCTTTCGGAGTCCCGGTTATTTGAGAGACAATGTCCAAGTTGTACCGCGAATAATGTTTCTTCAACAACTGGTAAACACAATGGGGATTCTGCAAGGTCTTGTCCATTTTGGGTAGGCCATTGGCCTCCAGCTGATATTTCCAAGTGGACCGATCATATTTTCTTCCTTTGGGATCATAGCCGCTGAACAACCCGTCTTCGAACCCAAATTTCTCATCAATTAAAAAAGAAGCATTAGTGTACTCCACCACGTACTCTTTCTGGATTAAATCATTATCCAAAATGTACTTAATCATCCCGCCTAAGAAAGCAATATCTGTTCCCGAGCGCAGCCGCGCATAAATATGAGCTTTGGCTGCGGACCGGGTAAACCGCGGATCCACACAGATTAAAGTAGCGCCTTTTTCTACAGCTTTATTCACCCAGCGGAAAGATATGGGATGATTTTCTGCAGGATTTCCTCCCATGATAAGAATGACGTCAGCATTAGCGAAATCATTCCAGTGATTACTCATTGCTCCCCGACCGAACGACTCTCCCAGAGCCGCTACTGTGGGGGAGTGTCATATCCGGGCCTGGTGTTCAATGTACACCAGGCCTAAGCTACGCAGAAATTTTTGGTAAGCATAACACTCCTCATTATCCATAGCGGCCGAACCAACGGAAGCAATAGCATCTACCCGATTTACCGCATCTCCTTTTTCATTCTTGGAAATGAAATTTGCATCCCGGGTAGCCTTTATATTCTCGGCAATCTTATTCAAGGCCCACTCCCAAGTTACTTCTTTCCATTCTTTAGCATAAGGAGCCCGATATAAAGGCTTGGTTAATCTGTTGGGATTATCGGAGAGCTGATAGAGAGAAGCGCCTTTAGGGCATAGGGAACCTTCATTTATCGGATGGTCTGGGTCCCCTTCCGTGTTTACCACTTTTCCATTTCTGGTGTGCACAATTATGCCGCATCCCACACCGCAGTAGGGACATATAGTCGTTGTTTCTTTAGTATAGGAAATTTTAAAAGGCTTGGTCTGGGCCAAGGAGGGTGTCGCCCCTATCCCCAGCCCGCCAGCAAGCGCAGTTGCTCCTGAGATCTTAAGAAAATTTCTTCTGGTGACCTCCATTTTCTTCTCCTTCCTCCTTGAGTTAATTTCCCAGAAACTAAATATCTACAAGTTAATTAATCCTCACCTCCTTTAATTTATAATTTTTTGCTCAGACTTTTATGCGCTCCTGGTGAGCATAAATTTTCATGCGGTGACCGCGAACGTATCCAGCCAAAGTTATACCTAATTCCCGGGCCATTTGCACGGCCAAATCAGTAGGGCCGGAATAAGAAAAAATAAAAGGCATTCTCCTTTTCGCTGCCTTCACTAAAATCTCCGAAGAAACTCGGCCACTGGTCAAAAGAATCTTCCCTTGCGGAGAATATCCTTGGAGAAAGGCCCTGCCTAAAACCTTATCAACCGCATTATGTCGGCCTATATCTTCACAGAAAATTTTAATTCCCTCCGGATCAGCTATAGCCGCTCCATGGACAGACCCACTCTGGCGGTAAAGCAACGACCGCCGATTTAACTCTTGCATTAAATCAAAAACCATGNCTCCGGAGATCTTCTGCCTCGACCGAATTTTCGGCATATCCAAAGCATCTAAAACATTATAATAGATAACGCCGCGCCCGCATCCAGAAGTGATCGTTCTTTTTAAAAAAAGCTTTTCTGTTAAAGAGGTGCGATATTTAACTTTGATACGCACAAATCCCTCTGGCTCTAATTCAATGGATTCCACTGGCTTATCTTCGCGTAGCCATCCTTCGGAAAGCAAGAAACCTACGGCTAACTCTTTTAAATTTTCTGGAGTCGCCAGAAGGGTTATGATTTCCTTATCATTCAAGAAAATAGTTACGGGCTTCTCCGCGATGATAAAACTTTTTTCTCGTTCCCTCCTATGCTCATTAATTTTCTCGATTTGCCAAATACTCAGACTTTCTTTCATCTGGCGGCTAATGAGCGCTTCCCCCTTTTAACCCAATGCGTGTCTTAATTATCATTCTCTTAAATTTTTGTCAAGTTTTTTAAATCATGCACCGCGTTGCGGGCGGCATCAGCCAAAAGAGCAACATCACTACTATAAGTAACAAAGCGCATTCCTTTTTGGATCCAATTTTTAAGAGCGGTCAAGTCAAAGAGATGTATGCCGGAAAAAATTCCTTTCCGCTGGCATATTTCTATAACTCTTTCAATAGCGGCAATTTCTTGCGGGTGGTTAAGGTCTCCTGGTATGCCTAAGCTAACGGATAAGTCAAAAGGACCGACAAAAACGGCATCAATTCCGGAGACGGAAGTAATCTCTTCTAAATTGGCTATGGCCTGCGGAGTCTCCGCTTGCACAGCAAGGAAAGTATCTTCATTGGCCTGTTTTAAATAATCAGCCGCTACCACCCGTTGATACCGGCTATGGGGACGTCTTAAAGCCGCTCCCCTATTCCCCCCAGGAGGATATTTAGCATGAAAGATTATTTCCTGAGCTTGTTGTTTGGTGTTGACCTGGGGAATAAGCAGACCGGCAGCTCCGGAATCAAGGGGTTTCAATATAGTTTCTCGACGTATTTCTGGAATGCGCACCACGATGGGCAATTCAGCTCCGCGCGCCGCAGCAATCATATCGGAAATAGTCTCCGGGGAATAAGCGCCGTGTTCATTATCCAAAATGAAAAAATCAAAGCCGTTTTGGGCCAGCATATAAGCGATGTTCGGATTGCGCAACTCTGAAATCATTGTGCCCACCAGGAGCTGACCATCGCTTAGCCGCTTTTTTAAACTAACCATTAAACTTCCCCTCTCTGGAAATTAATAAAAGGCCGCCCTTCTCTGCGGCATTTTTAACAAATTATGCCTTCATTCCCCTTTCCTTGACAAGAAAAAAAATCAACATTATATTTTTTATGTCCATTGCTTTATACCTTAAAATTCTGCAAATTCTGCAAATTTTCTTCCTTAAATTCATTATTCACCTACTTTTTACCCAAGTTCTTTGAAAATTATTGATGGCGATAGAAAAATCTCCTTATTTTGGCCATGAGGGGAGGAGCAAATGTCGAACTTCTATTCCCGAGGCAATGATCAAATAGGCAAAGGGCGGATTTATTTTGTAGGCACCTATATTCCCCGGCAGTGTGGAATTGCTACTTTTACCCACGACTTAGCCCACGCCATTGGCGAAGAAATTGGTTCTGCTGCCTGTCAGGTGGTGGCTCTAAACAATCGCCCCGAGGGTTATGATTATCCTCCGGAAGTAGTCTTCGAAATTTCCCAAAACCAAATCCATGACTATCGTTTAGCCGCAGAATATATAAACCTTTCGGGCGAAGGGATAGTTTGTTTGCAGCATGAATTTGGTATCTTTGGCGGACCCCAGGGAACTTATATTACCCATTTCTTGAAGAACCTGAAAAAACCCGTGCTGACTACTTTGCATACGGTCCTTAAAGAGCCAGCCCCAGAGTACCACCAAGCCTTAATCGAAATAGCTCAGCTTTCCCAAGGCTTAGTAGTTATGAGCCGCCACGCCATAGATATTCTGCGAGAAGTATACGGCATTCCCGATTCCAAAATTTTTTTTATTCACCATGGGGTACCCGATGTGCCTTTTATCGATCCCAACTATTACAAAGACGAATTTAATGTGGAAGGGCGCTTAGTACTTTTAACTTTCGGCTTATTAAATCCCAATAAGGGTATTGAAAATGTCCTCGAAGCTTTACCAGAAATAGTGGCCAAATATCCCAAGGTTGCCTATATCATTCTTGGAGCTACCCATCCGGAAATCCGCAAAGTCCACGGAGAATCTTATCGTCTTTCCTTACAAAGAAAAGTGGCGCGATTAGGGTTGGAGCAACACGTATTTTTCCATAACCGTTTTGTCTCTCTGACCGAACTATGCCAATTTATCGGGGCTTGCGATATTTATATCACTCCTTATCTTTCCCGCGAGCAAATAGTCAGCGGCACCTTGGCTTACGCTTTAGGTATGGGGAAAGCGGTTATCTCTACTCCTTATTGGTACGCCGAGGAGATGCTCCAAGAGGGCCGAGGCAAATTGGTTGATTTTGGCGATATAAAAGGGCTCCAGCAAGCCATTATCGACTTGATAGAAAATGAGATCGAACGGCATCAAATGCGCAAAAAAGCCTATGAGTTCGGCCGTTCTATGACTTGGAAAAACGTGGCCCGCGAATATATAAAAGCTTTAGGCGAAATTAGGGGNCCCTATCAACTGAGGTTAGAATCCACCTCCCTCAAAGGTCGGTTTATTCCCCAGGATACAATACCCGAGATAAANCTGGATCATCTCTTTCGCCTCACCGACGAAACCGGAATTATTCAACACTCTATTTATGGTATCCCCGATCGCCAACACGGATATTCCACTGACGATATAGCTCGGGCTTTGGTCGTCGTTTTGATGGCCTATGATCAAATTAAAGATGAAAACTTCCTCAAACTAGCCAACATCTATATGGCTTTTCTGCGCCATGCCCAGCTGGCTAATGGTCGTTTCCATAATTTTATGAGCTATAGCCGCCAGTTTACAGATGAAGAAGGGAGTGAAGATACTCAAGGAAGATCTATTTGGGGGCTCGGCTGCGCCGTGCATTTAGGCCCGACCGAATGGTTCAAAATTTTAGGGCGCGAGCTTTTAGAAAGAGCCATAGGTAACCTAAAGCTGGCNCACCCCATGGCCAAAGCTTATACCATTCTGGGCCTTTATCATTACTTGCAAAAGTACAAAGGCGCCACAGTGGTGAAACGCCTCTTGCAAGAGATGGCTGATTCTTTAATCGACCATTATCAGAAATCTACTAAACCCGGCTGGCGCTGGTTCAGCGATTCCGTAACTTACGGAAATGCCAAAATCCCCCAAGCTCTACTCTTAGCTTATAAACTACTAGGCAATGAAATTTACAAAACGGTTTCCTTAGAGGCTTTAAATTTTCTAACGGCCGCCACTTATAACGGCGAGTTCTTTGATTTCATAGGTAATGCCCATTGGTATGAAAAAGGNAACGGCCGCTCCTTCTTCGATCAACAACCGATTGATGCCGGATACGCCGTGGAAGCTTATATTTTGGCTTACGAGATCACCACCGACCCAACTTTTTTAGAACTCGGCCAAGCAGCTTTTGAATGGTTTTTAGGGCGCAATCGGCTGGGAGTTAGCCTTTANGACTTTGCCACAGGAGCCTGTTACGATGGTCTAACTCCCCAGGGACCGAATTTGAATCAAGGGGCTGAGCCGACGATTGCTTTTCTCTTAGCTATTCTTACTATGTCTCAGCAGCAAGTCCTCAAAACCCTCGTGCCTCGAGAGGGAATTAAATCTAAATGGGAAATGGGTTATCGGGAGGTGAACAATATTGTTGGCGCCCCAGTCTCCCCCGCCGTCAATAAATAAAGAGGAACAAAAAATTGTCCGAGAGTTCGAAGAGGCTCTAAGATTAAAAAATTTTGTGCGGGCTGAATTGCTGGCTCGGCAGCTCAAAAAGCCCCACCAGGAAATTAAAGAATTGCAAAAAAAAGCACTGCAGCAATTTATTGTGGAATTTCGCAATGCCGAAGGAGTATTAGCTTTAGCCCAAGAATATAAGCTCACCCCCGCAGAATTAGGAAGTTTTTTTCGGCAGCTAATGTCTCCATCACCCTCAACCAAACAATTTGATATAAAGACCATGAACTTTCTTAATCTGCAGGAGTGGCTCCAGAAGCACTTTTCTTCTTTTCTATGATCTCCTTTCTCCCCCTTTTCCAAAAGAGGAGAAAGGAGAATTGTTTTATTTTTTAAAGGGCCCTGATGCGGAATTCTCCCTGCTCATCCGTATAGCGCTCAGTTTTCACCCCTTCCAAAACGGTCAAGCTAATTTCAGCCCGATAAGCCACAATGCTGCCCGGCTCCAAATGCCCGATATAGGTGGACTTTGTGTCCCAATCAAAAACGGTGATATGNACATGGGCATCTCCACCAATCACCGAACCTTGGACACTNGCTAATTCGATTGGACCCGTAAAGTTCCAGTATTTATCGAGGGAAGGGGTTTCGGTACGGGTGATGGTATGTAGATGCACTCGTTGCAGAGAACCAATTCCGCCGGTAATGGCCGCCGTGTTAATTTTTTCTTTAGTGACCACTTCTTGCAATCCCTCTAAGAGCAAATCGCCTCGGTCAAACATGATTAAAATTGTGCGCGGCGCAGATTTGGAAACAAAATATTGCATACTTTTCCTCCTTTTAAGAAAGATTTTTGGCCAATTTGCTTATCGAATTGGCCATTAAATCCGAGGGGCCATACTTAATCTGCCCCTTCAGAATTACTGTTTGCACTTTTTGTAATGAGCTAATATCTTCTAAAGGATTCCCCTGCACTCCCACTAAATCAGCATCTTTGCCAGGCTCTAAAGTGCCGATGGTTTCGGCCAGTCCACAAACTTCCGCGGCAGCCCAAGTTGCTGCTCTAATAGCTTGTTTAGCGCTGGCTCCCATATCCACCAAATCCTTAATCTCTTGGGCTAATTTCCCATGATGAGCATCCGTACCTACAGCAAATTTAACCCCACTTTTGACTATGGCCTCCATCCTTGGCCTCACCTCTGCTCGCTGTCGTAAAAAACCCTCAGCAAGTTCGCGCGGAAGTGTTCTTAAACGATCATCATTCAGAAAAACGCTGGGAGTCATAACTAACCACCTATCAGCTTTAGCCAAAAGCTCTATATCCTGATCAGTAAGAAAATAACCATGCTCAATGACATCTACTCCGCCTTCGATCGCCCATTTAAAGCCGGGACCACCAATGCAATGAGCACTTACCGGTACGCCTACGCGATGGGCTTCCTCTACAGCCACCTGTATCTCCTCTTTCGATAAGTAACTGGGTAATCCCTGGGGACCGCGCAAGGTGCCGGTAATAAAAATCTTGATTATATCCGCGCCCGCCAATAAATTTTCCCGCGTGGCCGCTCTAATCTCTTGGGGGCCGGTAAAAGGATAGCCCACATAACCATGCCCATGCCAAGCGCGCATACCTCTGGTGGCTACTACCAAGCGGGGTCCTTCTAATCTCCCNTCGTTTACGGCTTTCTTAAACTCCACATCCAAGAAACCTTTATCCCCTAAACANCGCGAAGTAGTCACGCCGGANTGCAAATCAATCTTCATGGTCTCTAAGGCCCTGACGGCCAAAGCGGGGAGCGGATCGTTCATCTTCTGCAAATAGTTATCTAAGCGCGTGTCCAAGGAAAGATGATTATGCGCATCGATCAAACCGGGCAAGAATGTTTGTTCTTTTAAATTTAATACTAGCGTATCTGGGCCCTCGCTTATCTCCTCGGCTTGACCCACTGCTTTAATCTTTTCTCCCTCTATAAGAATGCCGCCATTAACCAAAGGAGGCGCATCTTTACCAGTAATCACCAGGCCCGCTTTTATTAGGATTTTCCCTCTTTCTGTTAAATTGCCGCCTTTTGGCCTATTAGCGCCCATTCCTTAACCTCTCTTTCTATTTCCCCTAAAAAATGAAAAGAAGTTGACCCTCATATTTCTCAGCTAAGCGGCTCGATCATCCTCTCCAGAACTTTTACCAATTCATGCACTTCTGCCTTCTCCAAGCCCATGGAGATAGCTGCCAAATAATATTGATAAGCAGCGGAGGTAACTATTAAGGGTAAATTTACTCGGCGGGCATCGTTGATAACTAAGCCGATATCTTTCCACATCTGCCCTAAGCCTCCTACTGCCGGCGCATTATCAAGAATGCTGGCGCTAAGAAACCTAAACCAATCACTGCCCGCAATTCCGCTACCCACTACTTTACACACCAAACGTGGATCTAAGCCTTCTTTTTTAGCTAAGGTAATTACTTCAATCGTCGCCGCTAAAGTGGTGGAAACTAAGAGCTGATTACAATGTTTACTAACTGCCCCAAACCCGGCTTTTCCCCTATATACGTAATCTTCCCTTGGACCTCCAAAAGAGTTCGACATTCCTCGATAAGCTCTTTAGGACCGGCAGCTATGATGGTCAAAGTGCCCGCTTCGATCCGCGGCGGTCCCCCAGTAACCGGGCAATCAATGAAGCCCACCCCTTTTTTCTGACACTGCTCTGCTACCCAGATCAAATTATCTTGGTCAATGGTGGACATGCAAATTACTCGCGTATCTTTATGACAACCGGCAAGGATACCGTCTGCGCCGGTTACTACCTCGATTACTTGTTGGTCATTTAAGACATAGACGATTATCTTCCCCGATTTTTCGGCCACTTCTTTACTATTTTTTAAAGCCACCCCGCCTGCCGAGGTAAATTCCTTTATAACTTCCGGCCTCCGCGCATAGCCCATTACTTTATATCCTAAGCGCAGATACTTCTTGGCCGCTGCCATACCCATCCTTCCCAAACCAATAATTCCTATCGTTTCTGCCATATTGACCTCCTTTTCTTTTAAAATTTGCTTTTCTCAAAATTACTTAGCGTAAAGCAAGCTCAATTTCCAAAGCAGGTTTAATATTATAATATTATCATCTTATTTTGTAGCAAAAAATTTTGTTATCAGTCCCCCCTCACTAAATAGGCGAGATTTTTTAGTGAGTCCATTTTATTCGCCCCGCACCCTGCCCCCGCGGTCGGGTGTCAGTATGACAGTCGTTCCGACTCTTATCGACTCTCCCCACCGAGACTGTGTCGCAATTGTTAGAAAAGGGCCCAGGCAGGCCAGAGGCAGGCATGAATGAAGAAGCATCGGCGGGAGAAGAAGATGTTCAAATTCAACCAACGATTTTCCGCAAAGGGTTGGCGGATATTTAAACTAAGCAAGATGATTAAGTTTCTAAATCCGCCCGTACCCATGGAAAAACCACTGCCTCATGATTCTGAATGAATGCTTGCCTCCGGCTTGCCTCCGGCCTGCCTCCGGACCCCTCATTTTGAACAGCCTTTCCCCCTCCCGCCCTGAATTGCACTTAAATCTAAAAAGCGATCGACGGTCAGCCCCACTTAATCTTGACATTCCTTTTAAAGGTCTATATAAGTTTTTTACCCAAAATTTTTAATAAAGAGGAGAACAATGGATTTTTTAAGCCCGATAAGCAAACGAAAAAAAATTAAAGTTTTATTCCTTTCCTTATGCTCCTTGATAATTTTTAGCAACTCCTGTGCTTTAGAAAAGAAAAAAGAAAGGCCAGCGCCCGTATTTATGCCAAGTTCACAGCACCAACATTGCCAAAAAATTATTGGCCCACCGCGGATAGAACGTATTTCTGAACATGTTTGGCTGGCCATCGGTTATGATTTGGCTAACACCGTTCTCATTCATACCAGGGCCGGCAATGTGATCGTTGATCCCGCGATGAGTCCAGAGGCAGCCCGCACCATTAAAAACAACCTTTTATCCTCTGCCCCTCCAGGGCCAATTAAGGCTATTATTTACACCCACAGTCACATCGATCACACGGGGGGAGCCTCTGTTTGGGAAGAAAAAGATATGCAAATATGGGCTACGGCCTCATTTCGAGAGCATTTTTTTAAACAATACAGTTTATTCCTTCCGGCCGAAATGAGGCGCGCCCGCCGGCAATTTGGGTATCACGTTTCTGAGGAGGAGCTGCCATGCTCCGCCATAGGAGCCCGGAGTAAAATTGGCGCAGCTTTGGAGAACGGGACGCTCCTCCCTACCCACACCTTTACTGGCTCCCATACTTTAAAAATTGGCCAGCTTACTTTGGAGCTTTATGAAGCACCTGGAGAAACTCATGATCACCTCTTCATCTGGATCCCCGAAGATAAAACTTTAATCGCCGGAGACAATTTTTATTGGTCCTTTCCTAATCTCTATTCTATAAGAGGAACGAGCCCTCGGCCTGTAGATGGCTGGATCAAGAGCTTGGACGCTATGCGAGCTAAAGAACCCGAGCATTTGGTCTTAAACCATACCAAACCAATTCACGGTAAGGAAAAAATTCTTAAAGCTTTGACTGATTACCGCGATGCCATCCAATGGCTTAGGGATGAAGTAGTCCGCCGAGCCAATAATGACGATGATTTAGACAATATAGTAGAGAATATCAAACTACCTCCTCACTTAGTCGCCCAAGATTATCTCCAGGAACTATATGGTCAGGTTGATTGGTCAGTAAGAGCAATTTATACGAACTATTTGGGATGGTTTGATGGAAGAGCCGACCAGCTTTATCCCCTCCCGGCAAGTAAAATTGCTCGGGAAGAAGTGCAACAATTAGGCGGAGCGGAAAAGGTTTGGAAATTAGCTGAAGAAGCTTGGCAGAAAAAAGATTGGCCTTGGGCTATTCATTGGTTAACCAAATTAAGGAAAAGCGGAGCCATAACTGAGGATAAGGAAGGATTTTGGAAAGAAAGATTGGCTGCCTGTTACGAAAAGTTGGCTGCCCAAATTTATAACACTAATGGGCGGGCTTATCTTTTGGAAACAGCCTATGAATTCCGGCACGGTATTTCCCCACCAGAAATGCCTAAGCTCCATCAAAGACTTATAGACCAAATCCCTTTGGAGACCATTTTTCAACAACTGCCCATCCGTTTAGAACCCCGTAAAGTTATGGACGTCCACGAATCAGTTTATTTTGTTTTTCCCGATGAAAATAGACGTTTCATTGTCACCGTAAGGAAAGGAATCGCTGAGATTGCCCACGATGTCCCTCTGCCTGGGACACCTGAGCCGGTGGCCATTGTGCATATGGACAGTTATACTTACCGCTGCTTAGCTTTCAAAATCTTAACCCCTTTTTCAGCGTATATGAATGGGCAAATAAAAGTAGAGGGTAGCTGGTTAAAATTTTTAAAATTCATGAGTTATTTCCAAAGATAGCAGATAAGATAATGAAGTGTTAAGTGTTAAAGTGTTAAGAAAAAGAAAAAATTGGAATGATGGAAGAATGGAATAATGGAGAAAATGGTGAGGCGGGGAGCAAGGGGCAGGGAGCAGGGCGAATAAGAGTGCTGCCGTTGGGTAGTGGAGCAATTAAAGGCCAATTGGAAAGCGTAGCGAGTTAGTGTTGAGTGTTACAAAAAGGGAATGAAGGAATAAAGGAATGTTGGAATATTGGAATACACTCTCCTCTTTCTTAAAGAGGGGATGGGGGAGATTATAGGACGCAGATGAACGCAGATTTTTAGGATTAAAAAAATTATTAAGAAAAAGGAGGACTCTCCCAGAGCTCGCCGAGCACACAGAGAAAGAAATAAATAAAAATTTTTAAAGAAAATAAATGGAATATTGGAATGATGGAATAATGGAATAGTGGGCTAATATTCTCGATGGTTTTATTCCCTTTAGAAAATAATTAATCTCTGTATTACATACTTGCAAAACCTTTAAATTTTATTAAGAAAAAGGATAGCTCTCCCAGAGCTCGCCGAGCGCCCAGAGAAATAAATAAAAAAATATAAAAAAATATAAATTATTGCTCTGCGTTCTCTGTGGGCTCTGCGAGAAATAAATTTTTGGTTGCGGCTTTGCCGCGCTGTGTGCTCTGAGTCCTCTGTGGCTAATATTAAGAAAATAATCCTCTNCGCCCTCAGCGTGCTCGGCGGTGAATTTAAAAAAGATCAAAAAATATCTTGCAGGGCNTTTTCCANGTGGGGATATTGAAATTGAAATCCATTNTCTAAAAGTCTACGGGGAATAACNCTNTGCCCCTTGAGAATAACAGAGCCAAATTCTCCTAAAAATAATTTTACTAAAAANCCAGGAGCAGNCATAAAAGAAGGTTTATTTAAAACTTTGCCTAAGGCTTTAGCCAATTCTTTATTTCTTACTGGGTTAGGTGCACAAAAATTAAAAGGACCGGATAATGTGGGTTGCTTGCTCAGAAAAATAAAAGCTTCGGCTAAATCTTTTATATGAATCCAGGAAAACCATTGGTTTCCATCCCCAATCGGCCCTCCCAAATATTTTTTGAAAAGAGGAACCATCTGCCCAAGAGCCCCTCCTTTTTCTCCTAAAACTATCCCAAAGCGGGTAATAACCACACGTACGCCTTTGTTTCGGGCTTGGAGGGCTTCATCTTCCCATTCTTTGGCTACTTGCGCCAGGAAATCATTCCCTGGCGGCGATTCTTCGGTTAATTCTTCGTCTTTGGTAAAGCCGTAATAGCCTACAGCTGAAGCACTAAAGAGAGTGAAAGAATGACGCAGAGGAGCAGGTATTGCCTCCACAATATTTTTAGTGGTTTTAATCCTACTCTCCCTAATGGCTTTTTTATGTTCTTCTGTCCATTTGGCAAAAATGGAAGCCCCCGCCAGATTAATTACCGCATCATGATGAGAAACTTTCTCTTGCCATGGCCCCTTTTGGGTGGGGTCTCCTGGCAAATAAGTGATTTGGGGATGGGTGACTTGGGGTTCCTTCAAAGAACGGGTTAAGACAGTTACTTCATATCCCTCCCTAACCAAACGAGAAGTTAACTGCTTCCCCACAAAACCTGTTCCGCCAGTGATCAAAAATTTCATCTTAATCTCCTTTTAATATTTCCTATGCTTTTAATATTTCTAATGAGCTAAATCTTTTTATTTTTTCTTTTATGCTTATTGGGAATTAAGAATTTTTTTAACTATCCCTTAGCCGAAAACTGGCGGATAATCGACCATCATCTCTTTTATAATAGTCTATCATATCTCCCTTAAGATGATAGTTAAAATTTATTTTGCTCGAATTATTATTACTCCCCTTAATTAAATGTTTACATTTATCCCTCCCACCCTCCCCCGTGGTCGGGTTTTATCCACTCCCCCCTGGGAGACCGTGTCATAATTTATAAATAGCTAACTTTTGATGAAAGGGCTAAAGACAAGCCACCAGGGCTTACCCTACAAAAAATGCCCAAAATCAATTTGTAGTCCCTTACCTCAATTAAGGCAACCCTTAAAGAGATGAGCTACAAATTTTTCAAAAAGATTTTTTTAGAGAGCTCATAAAGAAGTCTCCGAAAAACCGACCTTTCAGTCATTCCCGCGAAGGCAGGAGGGCAGAAATGCCTTGAAAATACTGGATTCCTGCCTGCTTCAGCCTGCTTCAGCCTGCTTCAGCCTGCTTCATGCTGGCGCAGCAATGACCTAATTACATCCCGAGGGACTTTTGCAGAGATCTCATAAAAATTTGTTGACACAAATTTGCCATTGTGATAATTTTGGTCATTCGTTTAATATTTTTATAAATAAAATATTGTTTTAGATATAACCTTGTTTTTGCTGAACTTTTTAAAATCAATATTAAAATTATTCTAAGTTATTGAAATTTTAAATTATTTTAAATATTCCCAGCTTTTATAATTTGGGAATGATATTTCAACAAGGTCTTTTCCCAAATAAATTTAGTCATTTGTTTAACTAATTATTGCTTGCTGGCCATGAAAGCTAAAGACCGAATTTTAAAGGCTGCTGACCGCGTATTCGGCGAAATGGGGTTTGATGCCGCTACCGTAAGGAGAATTGCCCAGATTTCTAAAACTAATAAAGCTCTAATCCACTATCATTTTGGCAGCAAAGAGGGGTTGTTTGCCGGCGTACTTGAGTATTATTTTAATTCCTTGGCCCAGACTCTCCACGGCGCCATAATTAGCAATGGCCCTCTTTCGGAGCGCATGATTCGTCTCTTTGACCGCTACCTGGACTTTCTGGAAAAAAACCGCAATTTTGTCCATATTATTCATCGCGAGATAGCTGGGGGGAAACAGAAAGAAAAAGTTATCGCCCACATGACCCCCCTTTTTCAATTTGTGCTGCAAGGGATTCGGGAAGCTTATCCCAAAACCAAGGCTGGAGATTTATCAGCCGAACAATTATTGATTAGTGCCTACGGAATGATCATTATTTATTTCACCTGCAGTGGCATTGTAAAAAATCTAATCGGAAGTGATCCCCTGAGTCCCAAAAATCTCAAGATTCGCCGCCAACACTTATACCAAATGTTTGCCATGATCATTCGCAACCTAAATTTAGCCGATAAAAATGCGGCTAAGTTGCTGAGGAGGCTTTAATGCAAGAGGTTTTTATCGTCAGCGCTGCCCGAACTCCCTTTGGGAAATTCGGCGGATTGTTGAAGGATTTTTCGGCCATCGACTTAGCCACAAAAGCCGTATTAGCCTCTATGAAGAAAATAAATCTAGCTCCCTCTTTGGTGGACGAAGTTTATATGGGAGTAGCAGTGCTTGCTGGAGTTGCCTCTGTAGCCGCTCGCCAAATTTTGTTTACCTGTGGTCTTCCACCCACCACACCTTCGCTCACCATCGACCGGGCCTGCTGTTCCTCCACAACTTGTATTGGCTTAGGATGGCGGAATATTGGTCATGGTCATATTAATACGGCGATAGTGGGGGGGATGGAAGCTATGAGTCAAACCCCGCTAATTGCCCGGGGCATCCGTTGGGGGATTCGCTTAGGAGGCCTAATGTTGGAAGACCCCCTATTTCTACGTAATCCAATTCTAAATATTCCTTTAGCCGTGGGCGCAGCCGAAGTCGCCTTGCAGTACGGCGTAAGCAGAGAAGAACAAGACCAATGGGCTTTAAGAAGCCATCAGAGGTATTTTTCGGCGTGGGAAGCCGGAAAGATTAAGGACGAAATTGAGCCGTTAGAGATTCAAACTGGAAAAGGAAAAACATGCTGGGTCGATCGTGATGAATGTCCACGACCAGATACTAATATGGAAAAATTACAGGCCCTGCCTACAGTATATGGCAGCAAGACCATTACCGCTGGAAACGCTCCCGGGTTGGGCGATGGAGCTTCGGCCTTAGTTTTGATGTCCGAGGGGAAACATAAAGAATTAGGGTTAGAACCTCTGGCCAAGGTTCTAACCTATGTAAATATTGCTGGCGATCCGCTCTCTTCCCCTTATTTGCCAGCTCAGGCTATCCAAAAAGCGCTTAAAGTCCTGGGCCGGAAGTTACGTGATTTAAGACTATTGGAAATTAATGAAGCCTTCGCCGCCACCCCCTTAGTGAGCACGCAGGTTCTGAGTAAAGAAAACGCCATGACTCTTGCCGAACTGCGGGAGATCACCAATGTAAACGGGGGAGCTGTAGCCATTGGTCATCCCACCGGAGCGAGTGGCGGAAGAATCGTGATGACTTTAATCCATGAACTGCGCCGGCGGGGAGGAGGATTGGGAGCGGCGGCCATCTGCGGAGGCTATGGCCAAAGCGATGCNATTATTGTGGAGGTAGAGTAGTTTGGNAAATTTTTAAATTCATAAGCCGGCCTAAGGTCCAATAAAGGAGGATTTTATGTGGCCAGATCAAAAAGAAATTACTTATTCCCTGACCTATAAAGAAGTCTTAGAGATTTTGAAATTAATTGATGAATCACCCTGTCAGGAACTGCGTTTAGAATTGGCCGGATTCAAGCTGGAAATTATTAAAGGGAAAGAACTTGTCCGCCAACCGGGAGAAGTTTCTTTTAAACCAACTCCCGCCATGTCCCCTCCGGCTTCTTCATCAACCGCTCCCTCGATAAGGAATGAACAAGCCGCCCCGGCTGAAAAAAAAGAAGAAACATCTGTAATAGGCCTCTCAAGTCTCTCCGAAACAGTTCAAGTATCAGGGGTGGAAGTTAAATCTCCGCTAAGTGGAACATTTTATCGCGCCCCTGCTCCCGGAGCTCGTCCCTTTGTGGAAGAAGGAGATGAGGTAGAAGCAGGAGAACAGGTGGGGATTGTGGAAGTAATGAAGTTAATGAATTCGGTGAAAAGCCCGGTAAAAGGCAAAGTGCGCAAAATTCTCGTCGCCAACGAGACCATGGTTAAAATGGGCCAAACCTTAATGATCATCGAACCAATTTAGAATTTTGATGAAAGAAACCAAGCGGATCAGGACGTTACGGCCAATCCCAAGCNAATAAAGAGAGGAGATGAAGAATGGGAGAAATTCGCTTTAATGAAGAGACGCTCCGGGACGGTCAACAATCGCTATGGGCCAATCGCATGACCACTAGCTCCATGTTACCAATTGCCGAAACAATGGATCGCGCGGGCTTCTCCAGCATTAATATTATGAGTGGTTCGGCGTTCGAAACTTGTATCCTCTATTTATACGAAAATCCTTGGGAGCGTTTACGGCTTTTATCTCAGCACATGCCGAAGACTGACCTGCAAGTCCTGATTCGCGGGCGTAGCGCTTTTGGCTGGAAGCGCTTTCCTAATGATGCCATTGAACTTTTAATCAAATGCCTAAAAAAATGTGGGATTAAAGGTTTGGCGGTATTCGACGGGCTGAATGATCTAAATAACATTAAATGGCACATGCAAGTGGCCAAAGAAATCGGATTACAGATTCATCCCGCTCTCGTTTTTGCCCTCAGTCCGGTGCATACCGATGAATATTATGCTGGAAAAGCGCGGGAGTGCGCAGAAATGGGCGTTGATAGTGTTACTCTGGCAGATGCCAGTGGCCTGTTAACCCCCGAAAGGGTTAAGACCTTGGTACCAGCAATTAAAAAGGCCATTGGCCATTTGGACTTGAGTTTTGTCAGTCACTGTGGAACTGGTTTAGGAACCTCCTGTTANCAAGANGCTATGAAATTGGGGGTCAATGTTCTTTCTACCGCAAGTACCCCTCTTTCTCAAGGTAATTCCATCCCTTCGACCTGGGAGACTCTCTCCTTTGCCCGCGAGAATGGTTGGCAAGTAAACTTGGATGATTTTTTAGTTAAGAAAATTGATGATTATTTTTACTGGGTGGCTTATCAAGAAAAAAAGCCAATTGGGCAAAGGGTCCCCTTTAATCTCAACTACTATAAGAAATATGCTGCCCATCAAATCCCAGGTGGCATGATGTCCCATTTGGCCAGCCAATTAAAGAATCTGGGACTCGAACATAGACTTCCTGAAGTTCTGGAAGAGGCCGGCCGGGTCCGGCAGGAAATTGGGTATCCAGTAATGGTCACGCCCTTCTCCCAAATAGTTGCGGTGCAGGCGGTTTTCAATGTGATCCAGAAAGAACGCTACCGCACAGTTCCCTCAGATTTATGTCTATATGCCCGGGGCTATTATGGAGAATTAGCTGCTCCTATCGAACCTAACATCAAAGACCGAATTTTAGAAGGAGAAGATCCCACGCCCATTGATCCAGCAGAAAATTACCTGGAACCGCTTGTTTCTAAAGCTCGGCAAGAATTCGGCACCTCCCTTTCTGATGAAGAACTTCTCTTATCAATTTTTTTTAGCCGGAGTACCTTGGACAGATTTCGCCAAAATAGTAAAGAAATTAAATTCCCCACGGTACCGCTTCCCTTAACTTTCTTAATTCAAGAATTAGTAAAGAGACCACAAGTGCGGAAGTTCTCTTTCCGCAAAGGGCCAATGCATTTAGAACAAATTTGGTAGAGTTTTTCATATTAGAAAGGGGGTTGAGATGCCGGTAAATAAAGAAAACTCCGACAATTATTTGGTACCTAAAGGCTATGCCTATTATACCTTCGGCTTGCTATTTCTTCTTTATATGTTCGATTATATCGACAGGATGGTGGTAGTTTCTTTATTCCCCTTTCTGAAATCAGAATTCCACCTTTCTGACACCCAGTGTGGCCTGCTTGTCTCCACAGTTTATTGGTCTATAGTTCTCCTTTCTGTCCCTGCATCGGTGATCATAGACCGCTGGAGCCGAAAAAAGAGTATAGCCCTTATGGCCATTTTTTGGAGCGCGGCTACCGTGGCCTGTGCCTTTACTAAAACTTTTTGGCAACTGTTTATAGCCCGGACGGCCATCGGGGTCGGAGAGGCAGGCTATGCCCCCGGAGGGACGGCCATGATCTCGGCTCTTTTTCCAGAAAAAATGCGCTCGATGATTATTGGGTTATGGACGGCGGCTTTGCCTTTGGGTAGTGCTGCAGGAATCATGCTCGGCGGATATATAGCCGTAAAATATGGATGGCGACATGCTTTTGGAATCGTGGCCCTACCGGGCTTTATCGTAGCCCTCCTTTTCTTTTTCGTCCGGGATTATAAAACGGTTAATTTAAAAACAAAAGTCTCACCCGATGATCTCAGCGAGCGGACGGCGAAAACCNTAGAGATTGCTCGTCAATTTATGCGCACTCCATCTTTGCTTTTGACCTACGCTGCTTTTGCTGGATGTATGTTTCTCACCGCCTCTTATTTAAGTTGGTTACCCACCTATTTTCATCGCCTGGAAAATCTGCCCATGGAAAAAGCAGCCTTTAGAGGAAGTCTGGTAATGATCTTAGCTATTGGGGGATTTCCTTTAGGGGGAGTTCTGGCTGACCGCTGGCGTAAAAAAAGAGGAAATGCCCGGATGCTCTTTCCCGCCCTTTCTTCTTTAACCACAGGGATCATATTTTTTGCCGCCTTCTATTTTTTGCGGGGCCCTTATCAGTATGCTCTAATTCTTTTAGGGGGCATGGCAGCAAGCGCTTTTTCTCCTGCCGCCATAGCTGTAACCCAGGATGTAGTTCATCCCGGATTAAGAGCAACATCCTACAGTTTTTGCGTGATATGCCAAAATTTGTTAGGAAGTTCTTTAGGTCCTCTTTTTGTAGGTTTGATCTCCGATCATTACGGCATTCATGAGGCGCTCACTATCGTTTCCTTTTTCGCCATTCTGGCGGCGGCCCTTTTCTGGGCTGGCTCTTTTTTTTACGAAGCGGATTTAGCCAAAGTGGAAAAAGTCCCATTAACGGCGGAAAATTGATGGATATAAGATATGCCAAAATTTTCCCGAGTATTGATAGCCAATAGAGGTGAAATAGCAGTCCGCATTATCCGCGCCTGCCAAAAACTGGGCTTAGAAACTGTCCTAACGGTCTCCGAGGCAGATCGGAAAAGCTTGCCAGCTAAAATGGCCGATAAAATAGTAATTATCGGGCCACCCAGACCCATCCAGAGTTACTTGCGGATCGATGGCCTTATAACCGCCGCGACAAATAGTGGGGCCCAAGCAATTCATCCCGGTTATGGATTTTTAGCGGAAAGCCCGGAATTCGCCGAGGCCTGCGAGAAACAAGGCCTTATTTTTATAGGACCAAAAGCTCACCATATCCGCATGATGGGCGATAAAATTAAAGCTCGAGAGTTGGCCAAGCAGTTAGGTATTCCGGTCATTCCGGGTTCGCCCCTTTTAGCCACATTATATGATGCTGAAAAAACAGCCGACCTCTTAGGCTACCCAGTATTGATCAAAGCGGCAGCTGGTGGGGGAGGACGCGGAATGAAATTGGTGGAAAATCCAAATGAGCTCAAAGCCAATATCACCGAAGCAGCCGCTGAGGCCCGCACAGCCTTTGGCGATGAGCGCCTCTTTATGGAACATTATATTGCCAATGCCCGGCATATCGAAGTTCAAGTTATGGGAGACCACTGGGGTAATTTGCGACATTTTTTTGAACGAGACTGTTCTTTACAACGACGGCATCAGAAGATGTTAGAAGAAGCACCCTGTCCAATTTTGAGTCCAGAAATGCGGCAGCAAATATATCAAGCAGCCCTCACCCTGGTCCAGCATATTAAATACGTCAGCGCTGGCACAGTAGAATTCGTATGGGATCAAGATCTTAATAAGTTTTATTTTCTGGAAATGAATACGCGCGTGCAAGTTGAGCATCCAGTCACCGAGATGATTACGGGCGTCGATTTAGTAATTGAGCAAATCCGCGTGGCTAGGGGAGAGGAAATCTCTTATAGGCAAGAGGAAATTGTTATCGATGGACACGCCATCGAATGCCGAATAACTGCCGAGTCCTCAGAAAATGGTTTTCAGCCTTGCCCTGGAGAAATTACCGGATGGAAAGCACCTGTAAATCCTCAGGTCCGTTTAGACACTCACTGCTATGCTGGCTATGTCGTCCCCCCTTTCTACGACTCCCTCCTGGCGAAGCTAATAGCTAAAGGCTCAAACCGTTTAGAAGCTATCGAAATTATGGATCAAGCCTTAGGCGAATTTCATATCTCCGGAATAGACACAACTATCTCTTTTTACCGGAAAATAATGCATAATGAGCAATACCGCCGCGGACAAATAAACACCAAATGGATTGAAAGAAACTTTACTCCTGCTTCAGAAATGGGGAGCAGAAAATAGCCATGAAAAAGGACTGGGTTCAGGATAAGGTAGTAGTAATTACCGGAGGAGCTGGCGGGATTGGTACCGCTCTGGCCTGGCAATTTGGGATGGCCGGAGCCAAGATAGGCCTTATTGATATAGACAGCGAAAAAGTTGAAACTAGGGCAAAGGAACTCTTAGCAGGCGGCGTGAAAGCCCTTGCTCAGAAAGCCGACCTTACCAACCAATCAGAAGCTTACGAGGCCATAAATAATATCATTAACCATTTTGGAGGAATTGATATCCTTATTAATAATGCCGGTATCTCGCATCGCGGGTCTTTTCAAGAAGCAGAAATAACGACTATCCGGAAAGTCATGGAAGTAAATTTTTTCGGTGCCCTAACCTGTACAAAAGCAGCCCTCCCCACCATCCGGCAGCGCCAAGGCATGATTATAGTAATTTCCAGCATTGCCGGAATCGCCCCGCTTTTAGGCAGGACAGCCTACTGTGCCAGTAAACATGCCTTGCACGGACTTTTTGAAACCCTGCGCGGCGAGCTCCAAGAGCATGGTGTTCACGTGCTGATAGCCTGTCCCGGATTTACTAAAACGCAATTTCAAAAAAAAGCCTTAAACGGCCAAGGCCAAATTTGCCCTCAGCCGCGCACGATGGTTGGCTCGGAAGCCTCCCCTGCCCAGGTTGCTTTAGCCATTTTTAAGGCAGCTAAAAATAAGAAAAGATTAATCGTACTTAGCTTCGCTGGTAAACTTTCTTACCTGCTTTTTCGATTCGTTCCCTTTTTGTATGAAAGGTTAATGACTAAAAGATTAGCCAAAGAAATTCAAAATTTAAGGAGGAACATATGAATTTGGGTCGCTATGTAACTCGGAGTGCTAAATATTTCCCGGAACAAACGGCCATATTTTTTGAAGGGAAAAAAATATCTTATGAACAACTTGATAAAAGAACCAACCGTTTAGCCCGAAGTTTTTACGCCCTGGGCATGGCCAAAGGAGACCGGGTGGCTATCCAAGCTTGGAACCGGCCGGAAATTGCGGAAACAGAAGTGGCTTGTTATAAAGCTGGTATGGTGCGCGTACCCATTAATGCGCGTTTATCCCCCAAAGAAACTTCAGAAATTATCAACAATGCCCAGGTAAAAACAATCATTGGAGACAAAGAACACCTTGAGCCCCTTTGGGAAAATAGAAAATCCTTGCCCACTGTAGAAAATTTTATCGATCTCGATGAAGTCATTCCTGGAATTAATGGTTATGAAAAAATTCTCGCTCAAAGCTCTGCAGAAGCCTTCGACATCGAAGTGGAAGCTGATGATCTGGCAGTCTTAACTTACAGTTCTGGAACAACCGGAAAATTGAAAGGGATCATGCAAAGCTATGGCAATCGCTTGGCTATGATTCGCAAAGCTCTGATGTTTCCGGAAGTACGGATCAAGCCAGGTGATATTTTTATTCATGTTGGTCCAATCACCCATGTCTCCGGAATGCTGCTCATGCCATTATTTTTTACTGGNGGATGCAATATAATTATCAGACGCTTCGATCTCGACCTGCTCTTAGATACGATCCAACGGGAGAAAGTTAANTATACAATGGTGGTGCCCACGATGATTAATTTTCTCCTCGCTTATCCCAAACTAACCCAATATAAATTTGACAGTTTAAAAGGAATATTTTATGGAGCTGCCCCTATATCTCCTATTAGAGTGCAACAGGCAATTGATTTCTTCGGACCAATTTTATTCCAAGGATACGGGATGAGCGAAACCACCTCATTTATTACTGTTTTGACGGCAAGCGAACATAAGGAAGCCCTTAAAAAAAATCCAGGACGCCTTGGTTCATGTGGTCGGCCGGTTTTTGAAACTGAGGTGCGGGTGGTTAATGAAAAAGGAGAAGATGTGCGTCCTGGGGAAGAAATTGGAGAAATAATTGCCCGGGGCCCTGACATTATGAAAGGATATCTTAACGATCCCGAATTAACTCAAAAGACTATTATTAATGGCTGGATACAAACAGGAGATATGGCCAAGGTTGATGAAGAGGGTTATATATACATTGTGGACCGCAAAGCCGACATGATTATCAGCGGGGGATTTAATATTTACCCCTCCGAAATTGAACAGGTTCTTTATAAACACCCCGCCGTCTTAGAAGCGTGCGTTATTGGCGTGCCTGATGATAAATGGGGAGAGGCTATTAAAGCCGTGGTGGTCCTGAAAAAAGGACAGTCGGTCACCGAAGAAGAGCTAATCAACCATTGTAAAGCCACTCTTTCCAGCTTCAAAAAGCCGCAATCAGTTGATTTTGTTGCTGAACTGCCTAAAAATCCCAACGGGAAAATTGCCCGCAAAGTAGTAAGAGAAAAATATTGGGCAGGCCAAGACCGCCGGGTTAATTGAACAGCCCATTAAGAGCCTGGGTCTTATTGGAGAAATCTCTTGAGCGATGATAACCATCCCGGTGGGGAAAGGCTATCCGGCGAATTGATTTAAAAATTTTTTTGCCTTCCTCCTGATCCCTCATGAGGGGAAAATTCTGGTTAAAGTTTTTTTACCAACTGCCGAAAATAACTTTAAAAAATAATATTCTTGCGCCTACTAATCACCGCATGAGGAGAAAAAGATGACCGCAATGGCGGCAGAAAAACCAGTAAGAGTTCTTAGCGTTGATGATGAAGAAGGGTATCAAGCTCTCTTAGCAAGCATTTTTAAGAGAAATAATTGGGACTATAAATTTGCCGGATGTGGTAAGGAAGCGCTGGAAAAAGTAAAGGCTTGGAGCCCCGACCTTATTTTCCTCGACCTTATGTTGCCCGATATAAATGGTTTTGAAGTTTGCTCGCAAATCAAGAGCGACCCCGCAACTCAACATATTCCAGTAATTATGATAACCGGACTGGCAGATAACGATTCAAAAATCAAAGGTCTTAATGCTGGGGCAAATGATTTTATCGCCAAGCCTTTTGATGTTATGGAATTAATGATCAAAGCGAATAATCTTTTAAAACTAAAAGAATTTGAAGAACTTAAACTGAAAAATGAAATCCTTACGGAGATGTTCAAAGCCATCGAGGCGGCCAAAAAAGACTGGGAATTAACTCTAAACTGTTTAGAAGACATCGTTCTACTGGTAGATAAAAATGAAAAGATCCTGCGTTGCAACAGAATCTTACTGACCCTCACGGGGAAATCTTATGCTGAGCTCCTCTATAGAAATTGGCCAGAGGTCCTCCAGGAGAATGGCTTCCGGCAAATTTCTTCCGGTTCTAACCAAGGCGAATTTTCTCACCCCCTGGGTAAATGGTTCTTATACTATTCTTACTCAGTCAAAGAAGCCGAAGGAACGAATATCGCTAAGGTGATCACCCTCAAAGATATCACGGAAAGGAAAATAATAGAGGGGCAGCTCGTGCAATCCCAGAAGTTGGAGGCGATTGGTCATTTGGCTGCGGGGATCGCTCACGAAATTAACACTCCTATCCAATATGTGGGAGATAACACGCGCTTCTTGATGGACGCTTTTAAAGATCTACATAAACTTTTAGAGGTTTATGATAATTTGGCTGAGGCCGGGCAGTCGCATGCAGAGCTCCAAGAAATCCTGACAAATGTAGCGCTTCTAAAAAAAGAGATAGATCTTCCTTACCTGCGCGAAGAAATTCCCAAAGCAATCAAGCAGTCCTTGGAGGGAGTGGAAAGGGTAGCCAAAATTGTGCGGGCCATGAAAGAATTCTCCCATCCTGGCCCAAAAGAAAAAACCCCCACGAACCTCAATAAAGCTATTGAAAATACGGTTACCGTGGCCCGAAATGAATGGAAGTATGTATCCGAAATGATTCTGGATTTAGACCCGGACTTACCTTTAGTTCCCTGTCACCCGAACGAGTTCAACCAAGTAATTCTTAATTTAGTGATTAATGCCGCTCACGCCATCGCTGATGTGGTTGGTAATGGGGCCACAAACAAAGGAAAGATCACGGTGAGCACCAGGCGCAAAGGAGATAAAGTGGAAATCAGTGTAAAAGATACAGGTACGGGGATTCCTCCGGAGATTCGTTCCAAGATATTCGACCCTTTTTTTACGACCAAGGAAGTAGGAAAAGGAACGGGTCAAGGATTAGCCATTGCCCGTTCCATAGTGGTGGACAAGCATGGCGGCACGATTGACTTTGAAACGGAAGTCGGCAAAGGCACAACATTTACGATCTATTTGCCTATTGGTAATGGAAGCAAATAAATTTTATGAAAAAGAAGATTCTCTTTGTCGACGATGAACCTAATCTGCTCCAGGGCTTGCAGAGAATGCTCCGCCCTATGCGCGAAGAATGGGAAATGAGTTTTGTCCAAAGCGGGGCTGAAGCCTTAGAACTTCTCGGCCAGCAAAATTTTGATGTCGTCGTCTCGGATATGCGCATGCCCGGGATGGACGGTGCTCAACTATTAGCTGAAGTGCAAAGGCGTTTTCCCCAAATCATCCGCATTATCTTATCGGGCCATTCGGATAAAGAGTTTGTCTTGAGGTCGGTCAAAGCTGTGCATCAATATCTTTCTAAACCGTGCGAGCCGGAAACCTTGAAAGCCGTCATCAGCCGGGCTTGTTCTCTCGATCAATGGTTGGCCCAAGATTCCCTCAAAAAAATCGTCTCCCAAATCACTGTTTTGCCTAGCCTCCCCTCCCTTTATTTAGAGATCGTGGAGGCGCTAAATTCTCCTGATATTTCCTTGCACAAGATAGGCGACATAATTTCCAAAGATATCGGCATGACGGCTAAGATTTTGCAGTTAGTTAATTCTGCCTTTTTCGGACTACCCAGGCGTATTTCTAATCCTAACCAAGCCGTGACCTTGCTTGGTTTAGATTTAGTGAAGACCTTAGTCCTCTCCCTTAAAATCTTCCAACAATTTGACCAAAAGAATATTTCTGCCTCTATCTTAAACAACCTCTGGCAACACAGCTTCCGCACCGGAGTCATGGCTAAGAAAATTGCTCAGTTGGAAAGTCAAGGCCAGAAACTGATCGATGATGCCTTTACCAGTGGATTACTCCATGATTTGGGCAAGCCGATACTGCTCATGAACTTTCCGGAGCGTTATAAGCAAATTGAAGAATTGAAAAAGCAACGCCAAATCTCCACCTGGGTTGGGGAAAAAGAAATAATCGGGGCCGAGCATTCCATTATAGGTGCCTACCTTTTGCGCCTTTGGGGACTTCCTGATTCCGTGGTCGAGGCCGTGGCTTTTCATCACTCCTTTGCCGTAGATTGTCCAGGGTTTACTCCCCTACTTGCTACTCAGGCTGCTAATATAATTACCCATTTGTTAAACAACCCGCAGGAATATTCGCCAGATATATCTAATATGGACTATTGGGGAAAACTCGGCCTAACTGATAAGTTCCGCAATTGGATAGAAATCTGCAAAAAAATGGACAACCCTGAAGAAGAAGGAGAGGAAAATGGAACGAATTTTATTTGTCGATGATGACGCTAACCTTTTAGCAGCTTACCAACGGCAATTAAGACATTCCTTCTTTATTGATACAGCCCAAAGTGGCCAACAGGGTCTGCAAAAGATAAAAGATGATGGTCCTTTTGCCGTCATCGTTTCTGATTATCGCATGCCGGGGATGGATGGAGTTCAATTTTTGGCCGAAGCTAAAGAAAAGTCTCCCGAAAGTGTGCGCATCTTATTCACTGGATACGCTGATTTGGAAACGGCCATTGGGGCGGTAAATGAAGGAAACATCTTTCGTCTCTTGACCAAGCCTTGTCCTCCTGAGCTCTTGACCAATGCTCTTGAGGCAGCGGTGAAGCAATATCGTCTGGTGATGGCTGAGCGGGAACTCTTGGATAAAACCCTGCGTGGGTGCCTAAAGGTTTTAAGTGATGTCCTTTCTTTACTCAACCCTGATGCTCTTGGGCGCGCTTCGCGAATTACTCGTTTTGCCTGCCAGATCGCCACGGAGATAGGGGAATCGGAAATGTGGCAAATTGAGACAGCAGCTATGCTCTCGCAGATTGGCTGCATAATCTTGCCTGAAGACACTTTCCAAAAGGTTTGTAAGGGGGAAAAACTTAATCCAGAAGAATCTCAGCTTTACAATATGCATGTATCTATTGCTTCTGATCTCATCGCCAAGATACCTAGGATGGAGAATATCGCCAAGATCATCCTTTATCAAGAAAAGAATTATGACGGCTCCGGTATTCCCCCTGATCCATGCTCTGGTGAAAATATTCCCTTAGGTTCTCGTATTCTCAAAGTTTGTCTGGATTTTGATGCCTTAATAGGCAAGGGATTATCTAAAGGAAAGGCGCTTAACCAGCTTCGCCAACGTACCGGATGGTATGATCCGCAAGTCTTAATAGCTTTAGAGAAGGTAATTGGCTTAGAAGCAAAGTATGAAGTAAAAATTTTAAAAGTCCAGCAACTTAAGGAAAATATGATTTTGGCCGAAGATGTGCGCAATAACAAAGGGGTATTACTTATTACCAAAGACCAAGTGCTGACGCGCCCTTTGTTATTCCATCTGCAAAATTTTGCCAAGAGCACAGGGGTCAAAGAGCCCATTCGTGTGCTCGTTCCTATTTCTTCTCCTGCCTAAGCGCCGCTCTTTGGGTTTTTATAATCCCTCACCCTAACTTTCTCCCTTAGCATGAGACTATTTCGTCATGGCGAGAAAGGGTTAGAAACAGGCCTGAGGCAGGCCTGAATGAAGAAGCATCGGCGGGAGGAGAAGTTGTTCAAAATCGACCAACGATTTTCCGCAAAGGGGGGCGGATAGTTAAACTAAACAAGATGATTAATCTTCTAAATCCGCCCCTACCCATGGAAGAACCACTGCCTTATGGTAAGGATCAATCTTCATTTGTAATATTCCTTTAATTGTGTTAGAAAAATTTTAAAGAACAAAATGAGCAAAAAGAAGAAATTTTTTATAACCTGCTTAATTATTTTAGCGATATTGGGCAGTTGGGTCTGGTACTCATTATATAACCACCCGCCCAATGGACCCACCATTTTCGTCTCGGGTAATATAGAAGTTACCACAGTAGATGTAGCCTTCAAAATCGCGGGAAAAATTGAAAGGCTCTTAGTGGAAGAAGGAGATTTAGTCAAGGAAGGACAACTTATAGCTACGCTGGAGCATCAAGATCTCTTAGCCCAAAAGGCCAAATTGGCAGCGGCCCTGGAAGCGGCTCAATCTCGCCTCCCTGTGCTGCAAAAGAACATCGCTTTTCAAGAGCAAGCCATTAAACAAGAAATAGCCCAAGCGGCTGCGGGCGTGGAAGCTGCCCAATCGCGTTTACAACTCCTCCTCAACGGGGCACGCCCCCAAGAAATCCAGATGGCTAAGGCAGAAGTTGATCGCGCCCTGGCTGATCTGGAAAAGCGCCAAGCTGATAAGGAAAGGGCGGAAAAGCTTTACCGAAACCAATATATCTCTGCCCAAGACTGGGATTTAGCCCGCACCGCTTACGAGGCGGCCTTAGCCATTTACCAGCGGGCTCAAGAAAACTATGCCCTCGTCCTGGCTGGATCTCGCCCAGAAGAAATAGACCAGGCGCGCGCCCAGTTAGCCCAAGCGCAGGCTACTCTCAAATTGGCGGAAACTCGCCGCATGCAAATAGAAGTTCTTCGCCAAGAGTTAGCCACAGCCCAAGCGCAAATAAAAGAAGCGGCTTCGGCTCTAAAATTAATAGAGACGCAAATTGCCTACAGTCGCCTCTTGGCCCCTTTGGCCGGAGTAGTGCTGGTAAAAAATGCCGAAGTAGGGGAATTCATTGTCCCGGGCAGCGCAGTGATCACTTTAGGAGATATTACTAAACCTTGGTTGAAAGCCTTCATCAACGAAAATGATTTAGGACGAGTGAAACTGGGACAAAAAGTTTCGGTAACTACCGACAGCTACCCCGGGAAAATATACATAGGTAAGATAACTTTCATATCTGCCGAGGCGGAGTTCACTCCTAAAAATGTGCAAACTGCTAAAGAAAGGGTTAAACTGGTTTACCGCATCAAAGTCAGTCTGGACAATCCGCAATTTGAACTGAAACCGGGAATGCCGGCGGAGGCGCAGATCCATTTAGAAGAAAATAAATAGTATGTGGGCGATTCAAACCGAAAATTTAACCAGAAAATTCGGTGAAGTAACCGCCGTCCACCGTTTTAATTTATCCGTCCGCCAGGGGGAAATTTTTGGTTTAGTCGGCCCTGATGGGGCCGGCAAAACTACGCTCATGCGCCTTCTAACTGGTATTCTGTCTCCTACAGAGGGCGAAGCCTGGGTTTTAGGCCATTCCATTACGCACCAGGCCGAAGTAATCAAAGAAAAAGTTGGGTATATGGCTCAGCGGTTCGCCCTTTATGGCGATCTGACCGTCAGGGAGAATATTCAATTTTATGCCGATCTCTATGCCGTCCCCCAAAAGGAGCGCCTGGCGCGCATAGAAAGACTCCTNGCTTTCAGCAATCTTTCCCCTTTCCAAAATCGGCTGGCTCAAAACCTTTCTGGAGGCATGAAGCAAAAGTTAGGCTTAGTCTGTGCTTTAGTCCATACTCCGCAAGTTCTCTTTTTGGATGAACCCACCAACGGAGTTGATCCAGTTTCCCGCAAAGATTTCTGGCGCATAATTTCCGACCTTCTGGAACAGGGTGTAACCATCTTCGTTTCCACAGCTTACCTTGATGAAGCTGAACGGTGCCATCGGATCGGCCTGATTCATGAAGGGCATCTTCTCTTGTTAGGTACACCAGAGGAAATCAAAAGCCGCCTGAAAGAAGAAATCTGGGAAATACATTGCTCAGCCCGGATGAAAGCCCGGGATTTTTTATCAAGTTTACCTGGAGTCCTCCAGACCTGGATCTATGGAACCAAGATCCATGTCCTCCTAAGGGATGGAATTAAATTGGCCCCCCGGTTGGCAGGGGACCTTAAAAGTTCGGGGTTTGAGGTCTTTTCGATTAACCGCGTCGCCCCGTCTTTGGAAGATGTCTTCATCTCTACTATCCAAGAACGAAGAGGGGCAGGATTTTAAAGAATTAGGATGTACTGATTGTTTAATTTATGGTGAAGTCTNCCCCTAATAATTGGGCTGTAGAAATCGAGGACTTGGTAAAGAAGTTTGGTACTTTTANGGCCGTCGATCATATTTNCTTAAAAGTACCTCCCGGCGAAATATTTGGCTTCCTTGGNCCTAACGGAGCAGGTAAATCAACCACTATCCGCATGCTCTGCGGTATTCTTACCCCTACTTCGGGAAAGGGGAAAGTAGGCGGCTTCGATATTTATAAAGAAACAGAGAGGATTAAACAGAACATCGGCTACATGTCTCAAAAATTCTCTCTTTATGAAGACCTGACGGTAGAAGAGAATATCGACTTTTACGCGGGTATTTACCGGCTACCTCAAGCTCTGAAAAAAAAGCGGAAGGAATGGGTATTGCAAATGGCCGGATTAAAGGAGCGCCAGCACCATCTGACGCAGACTTTGGCTGTGGGCTGGAAACAACGTTTAGCCTTGGGTTGTGCCATTCTCCATCAGCCATCTATTCTTTTCTTAGATGAACCCACTTCGGGAGTTGATCCCCTTTCGCGCCGCCAATTCTGGGACTTGATTTACGAAATGGCGGCTAAAGGAGTTACCGTTTTCGTGACCACTCATTATATGGACGAAGCCGAATATTGCGACCGGCTGGCCTTAATTAATCAGGGAAAAATCATTGCTCTGGGAACTCCCGCGGAATTAAAGAGGCTGCATATGCCGGCCGCGGTCTGGGAGTTAGAAACAGATCAATTAGGGGCCACCTGGCGCTACCTCAAAGAAGCGGCTGCTCAAATAACTGAACTTCCCCTTATCCATGAAGTCGCCATCTTTGGCCATACTTTACATTTAATTGTCGAAAAAGGCCAAGACCTTTCCGCAATTTTACCCGCATTTTTAGGCGCTAAAGGTATATCTGTTAAAAGGATAGAAAGAATTGAACCATCTCTGGAAGATGTTTTCGTTTCCCTGGTGGAAGACAAGATTAAGAACAATTCGGGGAAAAAATGAAATTAATTCGCCTGCGGGCCATTGCCCGTAAAGAATTTATCCACATTCTCCGTGATCCGCGGAGTTTGGCGCTGGCCTTGACTATTCCTGTGCTCCTCCTTCTCCTTTTTGGATACGCCCTGACTCTGGATGTGGATCGCATTCCTACCGCCATTTTTGATGCTGACCAATCCCCCCAGAGCCGTGAGTTCATTTCTTATTTTTTGAGCTCCAAGTATTTCCAGTATCAAGCTTCCGTATCCAATTATAAAGATTTACAAAGGATGCTGGATCACGGTCAAATTTTAATGGGCTTGGTGATTCCTGACAATTTCTCCCGGAATTTGCAACTGAATCGGCCCACGACGGTGCAGGTTCTTCTGGATGGTACAGATGCCAATACGGCGACTATCGCCCAAGGGTATGCCTTAGCCATCGCTCTCCTTTACTCCCAGGAACTCCTCCATAAAAAAATGAACAGCCTAGGCATGGGCAAAGTCTCTCCACCCATTGAACCACGGATTCGCATCTGGTTTAATCCTGATTTGGAATCACGCAATTTTATTATACCCGGTTTGATTGCCATTATTATGGCTATCCTGGCCGCTCTCCTAACTTCGGGCACAGTCGCCCGCGAATGGGAACGAGGAAATATGGAACAACTTATTTCTACGCCCCTCCAGAAAGAAGAGTTAATTTTAGGAAAGTTGATTCCATATTTCGTCGTGGGCTTGGTTGATGTTTTTCTTTCGGTAGCCATGGGCAAATTCCTTTTTGGTGTCCCCCTGCGGGGAAGTAGTCTTCTTCTCTTCTCTCTGGCCAGTATTTTTCTATTAGGAGCAATCTGCCAGGGCGTCTTGGTTTCCATAGTTACCAAGAATCAACTTTTTGCCAGCCAAATTTCTATCATTCTCTCTTATTTGCCGACCTTTATTCTTTCCGGCTTTATTTATCCTATAACAAATATGCCTCAGGTTATTCAGTGGATTACTTATGTGGTACCGGGGCGGTATTTTGTGGCCATCCTCAAAGGCATATATGCCAAGGGAATCGGCATGGAAATCCTGGGGATGGAAGCTTTTTTCTTATTCATTTATGCCTCGGCCATGAGCTTTTGGGCCTACAAAAAATTCCAAAAGAAGATCGCCTGATTATATGTGGTCAAGGTTGAAAGTCATGCTGCTTAAAGAATTGATTCAAGCCTTCCGTAATCCCCGGATGCGNTTGATCCTTTTCTTGCCTCCGGTNATCCAATTATTGGTCTTTGGTTACGCTGCTAATATGGACATCCGCAATATTCCCTTAGCAGTGTACGATTTGGACAACTCTCCNGAAAGTCGGGAGATGATCGTCAACTTCGCTGCCTCCGGCTATTTCCGCCTGACTCATTGGGCAAATCGTCCCGCAGATATTAAACGTTGGCTCGACACCGGAGAGGTAAGCGCTGCTTTACAGATCAATCATGGTTTTGCGCGTCAAAGTCGCCAGCGCCAGGGAACTACTATTCAGATTATTGTGGATGGAACAGACTCCAATACAGCCTCGGTAGTCGTGGCTTATGCTCAGCGTATAGTTGCTGAATATTCCCGCCAAATTTTGGTCCAACGGATTCAAAAATTACCCGATATTCCTTCCGAAGTTAAAAAGCCCTTTTTTATTCGCGGGGGTATAGATGTGCAATCTCGCGCCTTCTTCAATCCCAATTTGGAAAGTCGCAACTTTTATGTACCCGGTATTATGGCTTTCTTAATCATGTTAGTCACCCTCATCCTTACTTGTATGTCCGTGGTGCGCGAAAGGGAAATGGGTACTATGGAACAACTGATTGTTTCTCCAATCCGTCCTTTGGAGCTTATCTTAGGGAAAACTATTCCTTTTGCTTTGATCGGCTATATGGACGTTCTCTTGGTCACCGCCGTAGGTGTCTTTTGGTTTGAAGTACCCATTCGGGGATCGGTCTTTTTGCTTTTGGGAGCAACTACCATCTATCTGCTAAGCAGCTTGGGCATCGGTCTCTTCATTTCTACAATTTCCCGCACCCAGCAACAGGCCCTCATGACCATGTTTTTCTTCTTCGTACCCGCCATCTTGCTTTCGGGTTTTGTCTTTCCTATTTCCAACATGCCGGCAGTTGTTCAATACTTGACCTATGCCAATCCGCTGCGCTATTTTTTAATCATTATTCGCGGCATATTCCTCAAAGGAAGCGGTTTCGATATCCTTTGGCCACAAATGCTGGCCTTGGCCATTTTAGGCAGCACAGTTTTTACGCTTAGCTCGCTCTGGTTCCGCAAAAGACTGGAGTGAGGGAAAATATAGTCACTTAAAATTCAATGTTTCATTACGCCTGGATAATAGCCTTAACCGGAACCTTGGTTACCATCTTGGCTCATGGCTTCGGTAGGTTGTCTTATTCTGTCATCCTCCCGGCCATGAAAGATGGCTTGCTGCTTAGTTATACCCAGCTCGGTTCCATAGCCACCGGAAACTTTATCGGCTATCTTTCTTTAGCCATTATTGGAGGATTTTTAGCTACCCGCTTTGGAATAAGGAAGGTAGTGTTTTTATCACTTTTGGTAATAGGTGTCAGTCTTTTTCTTACTGGCTTGGCTAACTCTTTTTTATTTGCTTTTTTTATGCGCCTCCTCGCTGGAGCCGGAAACGGTGGCAGCTATGTTCCCATAATGGCCCTACCGGCTGCTTGGTTTGTCTCTAAAAAAAGAGGGCTGGCTACGGGGATAGTTTCTGGAGGAATAGGAGCTGGTTTATTTTTATCCGGAATAATCCTTCCACCTATAATCTCGGCTTTTGGTCAAGATGGTTGGCGATATGCTTGGTTTTTTCTGGGCATTATCGTATTTGTCTTAGCTTTCGTTTGCTACGCCTTCTTAAGAGATAATCCCAGAGAAAAAGGATTACTCATGTACGGAGGCGAGGAAGATCAAAAAGAAGGAATAAAGGTAACTCTTTTCTCCGCCTTTAAAAGCGTAATAGTTTTATCAGAATTATGGAAACTCGGCAGCGTTTATTTTATGTTTGGCTTCTCCTATGTCATTTACCTTACCTTCTTTGTGGCCTACCTCACCAAAGAAATGGGGCTAGCGCCGGTATCGGCGGGGAGAATCTTCGCTTTNCTCGGTATCCTTAGCATTTTCTGCGGCGTCATCTTTGGCTGGCTTTCCGACGTACTTGGCCGAAGGATGGGCTCCCTAATAGCTTATCTTACGCTAACGCTCTCTTTTCTCATTTTTGCTTTTTGGAAGGACTACTTAGGTTACTATTTATCAGCAGGAATTTTCGGCATAGCAGCTTTTTCCATCCCCACCATCATGGCCGCCGCTTCTGGTGAGGCAATAGGCAGAAATTTGGCGCCCGCTGGCCTGGGTTTTATCACTCTCTTCTTCGGTATTGGCCAGGCTCTGGGTCCATTAGTTGGCGGATGGATTAAGGATACGACAGGTACATTTACCTGGGCCTTTATTTTAGCCGCCTCCGTATCCCTTATAGGAGCATTAGGCTCCCTTTTTTTAAGAAAATAAGATACCTTAAAAAGCTCCTGGCCACTACTTCACCCTAACCTTCTCCCCAGGCCTTAAGACTGGGTGGACACTTGGCATGAAGGCCAGAGGCAAGGGAAAGGCAGGCCCGAAGCGACCATTCATGCAGAATTATGAGCCAATAGTTCTTCCCAAAATGAGGTGAGTTTGGAATCTTAATAAATTGAGCAACTGTCTGTAGGGCAAGGGCTTGCCCCTTGTCGAGAGCGGCTTAACCGACAAATTGAGGCGGGTTCGCCAGCCGCAAAGGCTTATCCTAGGAAAAATTAAACGAACCATGAGCGAAGAGCAAGGGCTTGTCTGTGGCTAATTTGATTTCATTTCTTTTGTCCAATTACGGCAGAGTCTCAGTAGGAAAAGTCGATAAGATCAGGCCATGGAGGAAGTTAATGGTGATAACTGTAAATATTTAATTGNTCCAGTAATAAACNTAGGGAAATTAGCTCNATTCGGATAATTATTCCCTTTGACGGAAGATAAAATAAAGAGAAATATTATATTAAACTTGGCGGAAAATATTTCAATTAGGAGGAAGATATGGAATATATAATTGAGCCAGAAAGAAAAGTACCGGTTGTGGCTAAAGTTGATTTGCTGGTTTGCGGGGGTGGCGTGGCTGGGATTGCTGCGGCTATTTCTGCGGCTAAAGTTGGTGCTCAAGTAATGCTATTGGAAAAATATGGTTTCTTAGGTGGTTTATGCACAGGCTCTCTCGTGATCACCGTCCCCCCTTTAGATAATGGAATAAATATCGAACTGGCTTTTCGGTTAAAATCGAAAGGAGCATACGTGCCCTGCCGGAGATCAGGACCAGAGGTGGCCTATTTAGAAATGCATGGCATCGACCCCGAGATAGCAAAATATGAATTCATGAAATGGCTGCAAGAGCAGGGAGTCAACCTCCTTCTGCATAGTTATATTACGGATGTGCTTTTAGAAGGAGAGGTCATCAAAGGAGTTGTTACCCACAGCAAGGCAGGTAGACAGGCTATTTTAGCTCGTCTGGTCGTAGACGCGACCGGGGATGCGGATATGGCAACTTTGGCTGGGGCACCCTGCCGGGAAACCAGGAAGCCCATGACCATGATGTTTAATATGGTCGGGGTTNATATCAGTAAAGTNATGGAGCGTTTTGGAAATTGGAGCGGAATAAAAAAAGTGGTTAAAGAAGGGATAGAAAAAGGAGAGCTGGATTTTACCTTAGGGATTCTGCCGGAATTCGGCTCTCCGGGCGTCTATGCCGAAGACCTTCCTGGCGAGGGAGAGATTAATGTTTGGTCTGGAAATCTCCTGGGTTTAAGCGGGTTAGACCCTTGGGATTTAACCAAAGCCGAGATCATTACCAGGGAACATGTCTATAAATTGGCTAATTTCCTTAAAAGGAAAGTTCCCGGATTTGAAAAGTCTAGGATTGAGTTAACCTCAACTCAGGTAGGTGTAAGAGCAACCAGAAATATTATCGGGACTGCNTCACCCACTTTAGAGGAGGCTACTAGTAAAAAATTTGCAGATACNGTGGTCAAGGCATTTAATAAACCTGGTTGGCAGTTGAGTGAATTGAGATTACCCTATGGTTGCCTGCTTCCGCAAAATATCGAAAATCTCTTGGTGGCCGGAAGATGCATCTCTGCTGAAGAAGAAGCGCTGGGTTTGCTGCGTCTTATACCCATATGTTTATTAACCGGACAGGCCGCGGGCGTAGCAGCGGCTCTGGCCTTAAAACAAGAAGCGACACCTCGAACACTCGATATCTCTGAGCTGCAAAAAATTTTAGAAAGACAAGGAATGCACCTGGGATTAAAATAAATTTGCCCAGAATGAAAAGGTTCTATTTCCCCTTATTTGATGCAAACTTGTCACCAGACAATGAACTAAACAGTTCACCTAAGGCGCAAAATAGCGGGTTAAAATTTGCTAAAACTAAAAGAGCCCATAGCCGACTTGACCCTTCTCCCCTTCTTCATATGGGTCTCCGTATAAAATTTTCCCGCTGACTTATAGATTCAAGGAAAAAGAGCAGGGGTTGGAGATCTTCTTCTCTCTCTTAAGTTATTTTAAACTAAAAAGTCTTTCTAATTAGCCTGAGCGGGAAGGGTAAAAGCCGAAAGATATTCCCGAATTTTTTCCCGCGATTCTTCAGGCATTACCGGGCAATCCTCTGGGCCCTTAACCCCTTCGAGAATCAATTCCGCTAATATGCTGCAGCTACTTTGTCCACAAGCCCGTTGGCAATTTTTTAAGCGCGGGAGATTTTTAAAATGTTTTAGAATTTCCATGATCTGGGGTTGAGGAGCGCTTTCATAACTCGGTTGAATTTGGTCGCGCTTCTCCCAGGTTTCATTAATTTCTTTCTGTAGCCAATTTAAGATTTTGTCTGCTTCCTCTGCATTTTTAAGGGCATTGATAGCAATCCGATCACTATAAAGAGCGATCAGTTTGCCATGCACGCGCAGAGTGAGCGAAGGCGGGTCTTTAATGTAAATATATCCTCCCAGTACCGCGTTAAGATAGGGAAGAACGGGACTGATATCCTGGTCTAAATGGGCAATGCAATGTAAAGATTCAAAGCTCGGGTTGCACTCAGGACGAAAAATTCTTTTTTGGTAACTTTTTAACAGCATAACACCCTCCTTATTTGATTATATTTTATGTTTTTTCCCATGCCATTAAAATTTAAATTTATATCAACATCTTTTTAGCCAAAGCTGATCATTAATGTATATATGAGAATATAATCATAAAATATTTATTGACCTTAGTCAATTTTAATCAAGGCTA
>JGI24721J44947_10000674_pt1 | contig 46849 bp, 47 predicted proteins | sample YelNatPaOPGAMG01_FD_44947 | JGI IMG/M metagenome (IMG submission 44947) | reverse complement strand
TCAGAGCCTGAGGTCAATGTGCGTGCCTATCCGGATTCGAATTCGGCCAAGATCGGCGTCCTGCTCCCTGGCCAGCAGGTGGTTTTGAAGGGCCGTTCGCCCGGCGGTAGCTGGCTGTTGATCGACTACCCCGGCGTCCCCGGCGGAGTGGGCTGGGTATGGTCAGCACTCATCGTGCTGCCGCCCGGAACGTTGCCGATCGTCGAACCACCACCGACCCCTACGCCGCGCTACACTCCCACCATCGATCCTACCCTGGCGGCAGAATTCCTTGTAACAGCCGTTCCCACCCGCGAGCCAACCTTTACACCCCCACCGCCTCTGGTGATCCCAACCCTGCCGGCCGATACAGTCGACAGCCCTGCGGGCGGCCTGCCCATGGGATTGGTGATCGTTGGTCTGGCCTCGTTAGGCGTCTTCCTGGGTTTGATATCTCTGATCCGGGGAAGATGAANCCAAGCGCAGCCCTACGAGATGGCTTGGGCAAAAAAATGGCTCAATCCATGCAGGCACTCGATGCTCAGCTTATGGCCTACCTGGCTCTCGCAATAGGTCACCTGCGCGCCGAACCGCTCAAGCGCAGCGACCATGCGCCGCGCCTGCTCCACAGGCACCGTTTCGTCTAGAGTGCCATGGGCCACATAGAACGGCAGCCCTTCCAGACGGCGGTCGGGGGGATACGATTCGATCCCGGAGGGCATAAAGCCGGAGAGGACCGCAGCACGTTCGATGTGTTGTGGGTAGAGCAGGGCCAGCGCCAGTGACATGGCTGCGCCCTGACTGAACCCCAGCAGGCGGATGCGCGAGTTTCCTATGGTATGCTCAGAAATCCAGTCGTCGATAAGCGCGATGAGGGCCTGCGCCGGTTGCCGGAAGTCTTCGATGGTCGGCCAGTAGCCATCCCGGTGAGGCACCCATCCGTAGCCGCCATCCGGCGCGCTGACCGGGCCGCGTGGCGCGATCACCCAGCCGTCATGCGGCAGGTGGCTGGCGAAGATCCACATCACGTTTTCGTCACCGCTCCAGCCATGGATCATGAGCGTTAATCGCGGTGTGTTATTCCCGGCAGGCGGGCGCACCTTGAGTTTCCAACCGTGAAACTCGAGCTGAGAGACCTCATTTGCGGAGAGCACGTTTCACCATCCGGTCCACCAGCCACATTGTGATGGTGATGATCACCACCGGCGATAATCCGGCGACAATGCACATCAGACCCAGAGTGGCGGCGTCTTTTCCGTAAATAAGATAGATCAGTCCATCTCCGACCAGGAAGATGAGCACCAGAGCGCCGATAAAAAGGCGGAGGTTTGTTTGGCGAGCATAATCGCGCAGGTCACGGCTCATCGATATCTGCTTCCTGTGGATCGCCGAGCGCGTGCGAGACAGGCGCTACAAGCGAGACCGGGTTCGCCTGCGGAGTGAACGAGCGCCGCAGCCGTCGTCCGATGCGATTCGACCAGGACAGACTGGCGCGAATATCGGGCAGGGCCTTTCGTGCAGCCTCCTCGCCGGCCGCAACCACCTGATGAACATCCACGCGGTCCAGCCAGCCGACCATGGCGACATCCGGACGGATCAGCACTTCGGGACGTTCGATCTGCAAGCGCAGCTCGGACAGCAGGCGGGAGGAATATTCCACCGATTGAACGAACAGATTGAAGGCGCGCGCCAGCCTTAGGCGCGAGAACCGCTCGACAATTGGCGTCGGACCTGGGATATGGATGGGCAGTTTGTAGAATGGCGGCAATTCAGCCCATTTTTCGGGCGGAGCATTCAGAGACACGGCCACCACCGGCAGCGTCGGGGCCAGCCAGCGGCTGATGCTGACCGGCACAGGATCCAGCACGCCGCCGTCCATCAGCGTAATGTTGCCAATGGTTACCGGAGGAAACACGCCTGGCACTGCGGCGGTTGCCAGCACTGCGTCCACTAGGTTGCCGTTGTGGACAATGATTTCCTGACCGCTGCGTGCATCCACTGCAGTGACGGCTAGAGGGACGCTCAGGTCGGCAAAGGTTCGTTCGCCCAGCAGTTCCGCCAGCAGCCGGGTGAGACCGGCCAGCCCCAGGATAGACGGTCCGTCGTTGGGCCGTCGGCCGAACATTTTGGTCTGATCGATGTTGCTTAAGATATCTTCGATCTCATCGGGTCGGTAACCGGCGGCATAAACCGCTCCGATTAACCCGCCCGCGGAGGTGCCGGCGATCGCGCCAATCCGGAAGCCTTCCCGCTCCAAAACTTTCAATACGCCGATGTGCGCCAGGCCTTTCATGCCCCCGCCGCCCAGAGCCAGCGCAATTTCACCAGCAGGATGGTTGACGCGTTTGTGATGGTCTTCCATAGCCATACATAAGATTATACTCCGGCGCGATTGGAATGATCGGCGGCCATGCGTCATAAAGCAGTTATGTTACAATCGTTTCCGTGAGCGAAAAGGTAGTGGCGACCAACCGAAAGGCGCATTTCGAGTATTTCCTGCTCGAGCGTTACGAGGCGGGCATCGCCCTGCAGGGTAGTGAAATCAAATCGGTGCGCGCCGGACAAATCAGCCTGGCCGAATCGTATGTGCAGGTGGACGGCAACGAGGCCTGGCTGATCAACGCTCACATCGCCCCCTATGATCCGGCCAGCCGTTTCAATCATGACCCCCGACGCCCGCGTCGGCTTTTGCTGCACCGCAAGCAGATTCGCGAATTGTGGGACGCCGTGCGCCAGAAGGGCGTCACCATCGTCCCGGTGCGCGTGTATTTGAAAAGGGGTCGCGCCAAATTGGAAATCGCTGTCGCCAGGGGCAAAAAGCTGTATGACAAACGCGCCGAGATAGCCAAACGTGACGCAGTCCGTGAGGCCGAGCGAGAGCTTCATCGCCGCGAATGAGGCGCTCACCCATGACAAGGGCTGAGTTATGCTTCCCAACAATTTCGTCGCCCTGGCGGTAACCCTGGTGCTGTCGGTCATCTGGCTGCGCATGATGGACTTTATCGCCCAGCGCGGCTGGGTGAGTGGTCGGCTTAGCCGCAAGATCATCCACATCGGAACCGGGCCTCTCTTCGTCCTTTGCTGGCTGCTGTTTAAAGAAGCACCAACAGCCCGCTACCTAGCAGCCCTGGTGCCGCTCTTGATCACGGTACAATTTGTGCTGGTAGGCAGCGGTGTGATCCGCGACCCGGCGGCCGTAGAAGCCATGTCTCGAAGCGGTGATCGGCGCGAGATCTTGCGCGGGCCGTTGTATTACGGCATCGCTTTCGTGGCGCTGACCATCCTGTTTTGGAGGGACACCCCCACCGGAATCATTGCGCTGATGCTGCTTTGCGGCGGCGACGGGCTGGCTGATCTGGTCGGGCGGAAACTTGCCAGCCCATGCCTGCCCTGGTCGCCCAGAAAAAGCTGGGCGGGTACGGCCGCAGTTTTCCTGGGTGGGCTGATTTTGTCGGCTGCGCTCGTCGCTATCTTCGGCGCGGCAGGTTATTTCGACCGCCCGTTCATAAGTGATCTGCCCGGCCTGGCGGTGCTGGCCTTCGTCGGCGCATTGGTCGAATCGCTGCCCATCCGCGACGTGGACAATCTGACCGTGCCGTTGGCTGCGGCCATTCTCGGTTATCTCATTTTCTAATTTGCGAGGGAAAATGATCGAACTGGACGGGAGCCATCTCACCATCGGCGACCTGGAGGCGGTGGCCAGGCATGGCGAGCAAGTCGCCTTGAGTCATTCCGCCCGGGAAGCGGTGGACCGCGCCCATCGTTGGACGCTCTCGATGGTCGATAACTCGAAGCCGGTGTATGGCATCAACACTGGCTTCGGTATTTTTTCGGACCAGCGCATCGACGCGAAGGACGCCGCCACGCTTAGCCGCAACCTGATCCTCAGCCATGCAGTCTGCACCGGCCCGGCGCTGCCGCGCGACGTTGTGCGCGCCGCCATGCTGGTGCGGGCCAACGCCCTGGCGAAGGGTCATTCAGGCGTCCGCGTCGAGCTGATCCAAACGTTGTTGGAGATGCTGAACCGCGGCGTCACTCCAGTGATCCCCTCGCAAGGCTCGCTGGGATCATCGGGCGATCTGGGTCCCCTCTCGCACCTGGCATTGGTCTTCACCACAGACGATGCGGATCGTGAGGAAGAATCGGGTCAGGCTGAGCTGAATGGCGCGGTCATGAGCGGAAAGGCCGCCATGGCTGCCGCCAGGCTGGAGCGTATCCGCCTGGGCGCCAAGGAGGGCCTGGCGTTGAACAACGGCGCCACGTTTTCTGCGGCCATCACAGCTCTGGCGGTCTACGACGCCTGGAACTTGTTGGACACGGCCGATGTCGCCCTGTCGATGAGCCTGGAAGCATTGCTCGGCTCCTCGCTCGCCTTCGACCCGCGTCTGAATGAGGCGCGCGGGCACCCCGGCCAATTGGCGGTGGCCGAAAATGTCCGCCGTCTGACCCGCAACAGCCGGCTGCTGGATTCGACCGGGCGCGTCCAGGACGCCTATTCACTGCGCTGCGCTCCTCAGGTGCACGGAGCTGCGCGCGACACGCTCGATTTCGTCGCGAAAATGATCGAGCGCGAAATCAACGCGGCGACCGATAATCCGCTGCTGTTCGAATCCGGTGTGGCGCTCTCGGGTGGGAATTTCCATGGCGAGCCGGTAGGCATGGCGGCCGATTTTCTAGGCATCGCTCTGGCTGAATTGGCAGCCATTTCCGAGCGACGCATCTTCCGCCTGGTGGACGGGCGGTTGAACGGCGGGCTTCCGCCCATGCTGGTGGATGCGCCCGAAGCAGCCGGGCTGAATTCGGGGCTGATGATGCCCCAGTACACCGCCGCCTCCCTCGTGCTCGAAAATCAGACTTTGGCCCACCCAGACTCGGTTCATTCCCTGCCCACCTCTGGCGAGCAGGAAGATCACAACGCCAATGCGATGACGGCGGCCTTGCACGCCCGTCAGATCACGGATAACACCGCCCACGTCCTGGCCATCGAGGTATATACCGCCGCGCGTGCGCTGGACCTGCGTTTGCGGCAGTTGCCCGGCGCACTGCCTGGCTTGGGAGCCTCCGCAGCTTATCATCGGGTTCGCTCTACCATCCCTTACCGCGCTGGCGACAGTTTGTGGGGACCCGAGATTGAGAAGGTTTATTCATTGATTGTCAGCGGAGAACTGGCAAAGACGGTTTGGCAGGCCGTAGAAAACCACAATTGACATTTCTAATCATTGAGATTATCTTTATCGCCATGTCGGCGAGGAATTCGATTAGCAGACGCGATTTTTTGAAGTTGGCAGCGGTCGGCCTGGGTGCGGCGGTTTTGCGTCCGGCGATCGACGTGCTCGCCCAGCAGCCCTCCTTTCCGGACTCCGAACGGTTGGGACGCGTGTGCGTCGGGAAAATCGACCTGCGCACCAGGCCTTCGGCAGATGCCCCCTCTGCAGGGGTGCTGTACGAGGACGCCGTCGTGCCCTGGCTGCGCGAGGTGGTCGGAGAAACGCCGCTGGGCCGCGTCAACCGGCGGTGGGTCGAGACGGACAAAGGCTATCTGTATGCCCCAAACGTGCAGCCGGTAGAAAACCATCCCAACCAGCCTCTGAAAGAGCTCCCCGATACCAGCCTTGGCAAAGGCATGTGGGCCGAGGTGACCGTCCCGTATGTCGATGTCTACCTGGACAATCCGCCAGCGCGCTCACCCTGGTTGAAGAACAGCCCCATGCCGCGCCTTTATTACAGTCAGATACTTTGGATCGATCAGATCACCACTAACAGCCGCGGTCAGGTGCTTTACCGGGTCAACGAACGCTTCGGTCTGGGCGACATCCTCTGGGCAGCGGCGGAAGCCTTCCGCCCAATCACAGCCGATGAGATGACTCCCTATCAGCCCTGATGTGGAGAACAAGACGGTTGTGGTGGATGTCACCCATCAGACCATGTCTTGCTATGAAGGCAACAGCGAAGTGTACTATTGTTTGATTTCCTCGGGCGGCAAATGGGATGCAGAAGGCAATGAAGTGGAGAAGTGGTCCACTCCGGTCGGGCCGCACCCCATCTGGCGCAAGCTTGTCTCGATCCACATGATCGGCGGGACGACGGGCGGCGGCTATGATCTGCCGGGCATCGCCTGGACCTCGCTCTTCTCCGGGGAAGGGGTGGCCATTCACTCGACCTTCTGGCATAACGATTTCGGCGTACCGCGTTCACACGGCTGCGTGAATGCCCGCCCCGAAGATGCAAAATTTGTCTTTCGCTGGACACTGCCGCAGGTGCCCTACGATCCGGGCGATGTGACCGTCAGCATGCCCGGCGGCACCAAGGTTTTGGTGGTGGAGTGATGAAGAATTTCGCCCTAATTTGCATCCAATGGAATAGAGGGACTATCGCATGAATGTAACCATGGGGCTGGCCTTCCTGGCTGGATTGGCATCTTTTCTTTCGCCGTGCGTCTTTTCGCTGGTGCCTGCTTACATTGGGTATTTGAGCGGACGCTCGGTAGCCATCACGAACGTGGAAGCCCAGACTCAATCACAGCGCTGGGTTACCTTTGGCCATGGTCTGGCTTTTGTGCTGGGTTTTTCGGCTGTGTTCATCACTCTCGGTGTGGCTGCTTCAGCGGTGGGTGGTCTGCTGTATTTTTTGCGCACCTGGCTGGCGAAGATCGGCGGGATCGTGGTGGTCCTCTTTGGCTTACACATGGTCGGCATTCTGCGTATACCATTCCTGGAATACGATCTGCGCCCCCAATCCACCGCCGACCAACAGCGCAGCTTTGTCTCTTCGGCCTTGCTGGGGATATTTTTCTCGGCTGGCTGGTCTCCGTGCGTCGGGCCAGTTCTAGGCGCCATCCTGACTCTGGCGCTAAACGGCGGCTCCATCACACGCGGCGTGCAGCTTCTGTCGGCGTATTCAGCCGGGTTGGCCATCCCGTTCCTGTTGGCGGCCGTCGGTATCGGATGGGTCAGCCTGATTCTGAGCAGGTACCGCAAAGTCATGCACTATGCCGAGATTGTGATGGGAGGCGTGTTGATTATCGTTGGTGTGATGCTGTTCCTGGGCACCTTCGAGCAGCTTTCCCGTTTCGGCTTTTTCGTCAATTTTGGGCTTTAAGTGAGGCAGCGGTTGAAAGATAAGAGCTGGCTTGTCCTGGCCGGAGGCCTGGCGACCGGGGTTGTGCTGGGGGTAGTCATCTTGTTTGGCTTTTCGGGTTTTAATGCGCGTGGAGAGGCGGCTCAGGCTCCCGGGCTGACCGCGCCGCGCGTCGGCTCGCAGGCACTTGATTTTACCCTCACAGACTTGAGTGGTGCGCAGGTCAGTTTGAACCAATTTAAAGGTCATCCGGTGTTGATCAATTTTTGGGCGACATGGTGCGGGCCATGCAAGGTCGAGATGCCGCTATTGGAAGATCGCTTCGAACGTTATGCGCCGCATTTGGTTGTGTTGGGAATCAACTACGACGAACCCAAAAACATCGTCCAAAACTACGTCGACCAGCTCGGTCTGAAGTTCACCATCTTGCTTGATCCCGGCGGGAAGGTCAATGACCAATACCTAATTCAGGGTTATCCCAGCTCGGTGTTTGTGGACAAAGATGGGATCATCCAGGCGGTGCATATCGGGCAGTTATCCGACCAGGTGTTGGATCAGTATCTGCCCGCCATCGGAGTGAAACCATGATTACTGTAACCCTGTTTATCCAATCGGATTGCCCTCAATGCGACCAGGCGGTCACTGACCTCAGCTCTCTCCAGGATAGCATCCCTCACCGGCTGGTGATCGTAGATGTAGGTAAGGATCCAGCCCTGAAGCAGGCGTATGACGGCTCGACGCCGGTAGTGGAGGTCGGTCCTTACCGCCTGGTTTCGCCCTTCACCCGCCAGGACCTCATGGCGGCGCTGGGTGCGGCGCGCGACCGGCGCGAACACCTGGAATCGGTGGGCGATAAAGGGTATCAGGCGCGCATCGAACGCGGCCATATGGTGACCTCAGCGGACCGGGTCAGCGCCTGGCTGGCTCATCACTATATCCTGTTGTTTAACGTAATGGCATTCCTTTACGTTGGTCTGCCGTTTCTGGCCCCCACTTTAATGAAAATCGGCGCAACGGGTCCGGCTCAGCTCATTTATACGATCTATAGCCCGCTTTGCCATCAGCTCGCCTACCGCTCATGGTTCTTGTTTGGCGAGCAGCCCGCCTACCCACAGGCCATCGCTAACGTACCAGGTTTGATGACCTTTGGCCAGGCCACCGGCATCAGTGAGTCGGATTACGCTGCGGCGCGCGCCTTCATCGGCAACGCGGCCATGGGCTTCAAAGTGGCCATTTGTGAGCGCGACATAGCCATTTACGGCTCCATCCTTCTGTTCGGGTTGATATTCGCTGCCACCGGTAACCGCTTGAAGCCGCTCCCTTGGTATGTTTGGATTTTAATCGGTATCCTGCCGATCGCTGTGGACGGCACCTGGCAACTGGTGAGCGAGCTTGGCCTGCCATCGTTGAGTTGGTTGCCGGTGCACGAAAGCACTCCTTTTTTGCGCACCCTGACGGGTGGATTGTTCGGCTTTACCACCGCCTGGTTTGGCTACCCGTACATCGAGGAAAATATGCTCGAAGTGCGCCGCATTTTGGCGCATAAGAAGGCGATCATCGCGCAGACCTGATGCGCAGATCGGCACGGTCAGACATGAGCTTCGTCGAGAGCGGGGCTATCCGCTACTATCGCTTTGAACTGCTGGAGGAGCTTGGCGTCATCCAGGCTATTTTCACCCGCCGCGGAGGAGTGAGCCAGAAACCCTTCGATTCACTCAACGTGGGCGGCACCATCGGTGATGAGGTCGAGCGAGTGCGCACCAACCGGCGGCTTTCATTCGCCGCCGTGGGTCGTGGCGTGGACACGCTTTATGACGTCTGGCAGGTTCACAGCAGCGCGGTTGTGTGCGCGGATATGCCGCGCCCTGCTTCAGCCCCTCACCTGAAAGCGGATGTGCTCCTGACCGACCGGCCGCAGGTTACTCTCTTTATGCGTTTCGCCGATTGTGTGCCTATCTTTTTGGTTGATCCTGTCAGACGTGTGATTGGGATCGCCCACGCAGGATGGAAAGGGACGGTACAGTGGGTAGCCCGCGGTGCTGTTTATGCGATGAAGGCGCGCTACGGCTGCTGCCCTGAAGATATTCANGCCGGCATCGGTCCTTCCATCGGCGTGGATCATTATCCGATCGGGCCAGACGTGGCCTCCCAGGTGCGNAGCGCTTTCGGGCAGGATGCNGGCGCTTTTCTGTTGCAAGCGGACGGCCGTGTNCATTTCGACTTGTGGGCTGCAAACCGGTTCGCCCTGGAAGAGGCGGGCGTTCGACACATCCAGGTGGCGGAACTGTGCACCGCNTGCCATACCGACGACTGGTNTTCGCACCGCGGNGAGGGCGGAAAAACCGGGCGTTTNGGCGCTTTGCTGGCCTTGNCAGACTGAATAGCATTCGGGGTGGAGATGGAAGCTGAGTTGGCGATTGACGTACAGGCCAATTATCGTGCGGTGCTCCGCCGGGTGGAGCGCGCCGCGGACAGAGCCGGACGAGATGCTCATTCCATCCGTGTGGTGGTGGTTACCAAACTCCAGCCGGTTGACCGTATCCGCGCGGCCATTAAGGCGGGTGCCCGTGATTTTGGCGAAAATTACGCTGAAGAGGCGCTTCCTAAGATGCAGGCCCTTGCCGGCGAGGGCATATCCTGGCACATGATCGGGCACGTGCAGAGTCGAAAGGCGCGCCTGGTGGTCGAAAACTTTGCCCTGATGCATTCATTGGACAGCCTAAAGCTGGCCGAACGCCTTGACCGCTTCGCCGCCGAATTGGGGCGGGTAATGCCGGCTTTGCTCGAGTTCAACGTGGGCGGCGAGGCCAGCAAGTTTGGATGGGACGCCTCGAATGAGGATCGCTGGGATGAGCTGTTGCCCGAAATGGAAGCGATACTGGCATTGAGTCATATGCGTGTGCTCGGATTGATGACGATGCCCCCGCTTTTCAGCGACCCCGAATTGACCAGGCCTTTCTTCCGCAAACTGGCCCACCTGCGAGATTTTCTGCGGAAGGCATTCCCTCACCATCCATGGGAGGAGTTGTCCATGGGCACCAGCGCCGACTTTGAGGTGGCAATCGAAGAGGGCGCCACCATGGTGCGCATCGGTGAGGCCATCCTAGGACCACGGCCGAGAGTGGCGTGAAGGCCATAAGGGTATAAAATCATACCATCGAGGAAATAGAAGTGATCATTTTAATCGCTCAAGTTGTGGATTGGCTGGCGCGCATCCTCTCCCTGATTGTGATCGTAGATGTGGTGTTGTCATATTTCATGTCCCCCTACGATTCGGTGCGCATGTTCTTCGACCGCCTGGTATACCCCCTTTTGCTGCCCATCCGCCGCGTCGTTCCCCCGCTGGGCATGATCGATTTCAGCCCCTTGTCCTGCTGGTGCTCATTCAGGTTCTCGACTATGTGATCACCCGCCTGCTCTTCTCGATAGGATGAGGACGATGGAGCGAACATTTCACTTCCACGATGGCAAGAGGGGCGTGGCGCTGGCGGTGCGCGTCACACCCCGCGCCCGCCGCAATGAGGTCAGCGCAATCCTGGAGGATGGTACGGTGAAGATCCGCTTGACCGCGCCTCCGGTAGAGGGCAAGGCGAACGCTGCGCTGGTCCGCTTTCTGGCCGACATCCTTGAAATCCCTGAATCGAAGGTCGAGATCGTCGCAGGCCAATCGGGCAGGGATAAGCTGATCACGCTGATGGACGTGGACGGGGATACTGTTCAGGAGCGATTGCAAAAGCAGCTCCACGAAAGTTGCTAGGGCGATCGCGAATCCTGCCGAAACGACCGTTTTGAGAAATTAGACCTGATTTTGTGGCTCAGATTGAGGGTGAGGGAGTCCGCCGAGAGCCATCATCCACAGCGCATGGTAGGCCGCTTCTCGCACGACGCCCTGTTCACCATGCACCGCCTCGAGCAGCGCTTGCACGATCCGTTCCTCGGGTCTGCGGCGCAGATATTCCAACGCCGCCAGCCGCTCATCATCACATCCTTCTTTGAAGGCTTTCATCAGCAATTCGATGGCTTCATCGCCCGCCGGGATGCCTTCACCCTGTTTACTGGCAAAGGCGATCAGCCAGGGCGCCTGCCAGGGTGGCNGCAGCGGCCTCGGGATGCGCGCATCGGGCAGCTCTACATTNTCCAAAGCCTGAACGGCTGCATTTCGCACCACCCATTGACCGTCTTCGATGCGCATCTTACTGAGGATCTCGTTCGCCCAGGTCTCGTTCACTTGAATCAGGCCGAAAACTGAGGCGCGGCGGGTGAGCAGATTTTCCGAAGCGCTGGCTTTGCGCAGCAGTTCGTGGCCTTCCCCTGGAGAATACGCCAAGGCCTCGGCTGCCGAGCGGCGCAATTCCTCATCCCCATGATCGAGCATTTCATTAACAGCTTGCAGGGCCGAAGGTGTTCCCAGACTGGCCAGCGCCAGGCAGGCGGTTTGGCGCACCGAAACCACCTCGTCGGATAGCAGACCGATCAATTCATCCTCCGCTGTACCTTTCCGAATAGCGGCACAGCCAAAGGCTGCCATTTGCCGCAGCGCCGGCGATGGGCTGCTCAATAATTGCCGGAAAAGAACGCTTACCGATGGATCGGCTGATTGGACAAAAGCGGCCAGGGATTGGAAGCGGACGGCCATGGGCAGGGTTTCGTCCTGCAGCACGGTGAACAACCGACGCATGACCACCCCGCGCCAACGGGCATCTGGAGCGGCGTCCCGCAGCCAGCGGGCTGCCGAAAACAGTCCCCGGTAAAACAAGGTGTCCTTTTCCTGCAACCGTAAAGAAACCGCTTCGGTGATATCGGCGCGTGCGGCAGTGAAGCGGAGGATCTCGCCAAGAATGCCCCGATCATTGTGGGATGTATAGTCTTTGCTGATGCCCGGCTCCAATGGCAGCCGGCTGGCCAGATAGCTGGCCAGGACCGGGTTGGTGAAACCGACCCGTTCGTTTGGATAAAGCGCGATCAGTCCGTTATTGGCCAGTTCAATGACCACGCGCTGAACAGTGGACTGGCGCGGCTCCGCCGGCTGTGCTTCACGGCTCGGTTGAGCGACGTCCCTGAGCGGCGCCTCTGGTCTTGCTCTCCTTTTCGCGGAGGGGTTCTGCCCTTTTTGGCCGATCTTTAGCATCGCTGCGATGGACGTCGCTGGCGAAGATCGAGAATTCTGAGCCGGCAATTGTGATCGATTCGTCTTTGCTGCAATAGGTACACCGGCGATCTCGGCCGCCAGCGCGCTTAACTGGCTTTGATGGACAAATGTCCGACCATTGAGAGCCATCTGTAAGGCCAGGCGTTCCAATGCAGGGCGGTATCTCGGATCCGGCACCACGCGGCGGATATAAGCCTCGAAAGCATCTTGGAGAGCGTTGCCGCGTATATCGCCAGCATACAGCGACCAAATCTTGAGCGTTATCTCCAGGGGCGTCGATCCCTGGTCTCCGTCCAGAAGCCACCGTTTGAGCACCATCCAATCGGCGCTCCGTCCGTCCTCGGGTGGGAGGATGCTGTCAACCATGGTGCGCTCCCACAGGGCGGCCCAACGTTCGATGAATGCGCGTCGTGTAGCCGAATCCCAGGCGGCCAGGACGATCGGAGCGAATCCGAGTTGGATCAACCCGTCCAGATAATCCGATGAACCGCAGGTGATCACCCGCAGGCCGGGATAAGCCTTGAGCAGCCGGGCAAGGAAATCGGCCGCTTCACCCAGCGCTTCCCTGGAGAGCTCATCCAGGCCATCCAGAAGGAAAACGGCGCCGCCCTGCTGGAAGATCGAGCGCAGGTAGCCGGGCACCTGCGGCCGAATCATGGCGGGGGCGTTTTCGAGGATCGCCGGGATGATCGCTCCTAATGGATCGTCTTTTTCCGGGATGGGCAGAATCAGATCATTGACGTGCAGGTGAATGGGCAGTTTCTGAGCCAATGATGCCGCCAGAGGATTGCGGCGGGCGATTAAGGAAGCCAGGTACGCCAGGGTGACGCTCTTGCCGGTTCCTGGCCGCCCAATAATGACCAGATTGCGGCCCCCTTGCAGCAACTCACCCAGGCTGAGGGTCGGGTAATGCAGTTCGGTCGGCAGCTCGGGCCATTCCGGCAGATAAGGGATCAGCAGGCTGATGACGGGATCTGAGCGGTAATCTACGCCGGGGTCAACGCGCGGAGGAGGGGCCAGGAAACGCGGGGGGATCAACACTTCGTCCAACGAGAACAGCGGTGAGGAAACGTGCATCCCCTGCGCCCGACGGAGAGTTTCCCGCCGCAGACGCTCATCCACGCTGGTCAACGATTTGAGCCGCGCCTGTTGGGCCCGTTTCCTGACGTAATCCCTGGCCAGCGGCCAGTAAGATCGCCAACGCCACACCAGCCACCAGAGCAGTGTTGCGGCGATGAAACCCAGCCAGAAAGACAGGCGGTCAACGTGTAGGTTGCTGAACAGGCCCGGCATGCTTACCCCGCGTACAGAATGCGCCCGCAATTGGGGCAGCGGAAGAGCTGAGAAGGAGAGCGCGCCCCCTGCCATTCGGCTGGGGTGAGCGTCGCGCCGCACGCCCCGCAGGTGCGATCGACTGCGTTGGCCACGGCCACGCCATGCTTTTCCCGGCGGAGGGTTTCATATAATTCCAGCTCGGCCGGCTGGATCGTCTTCATGGTGGCGGAACGCTCTGTCTCCAGGCGCTCCAGCTCGCGCTTCAGCGTCGCTTGTTCGGCGGTGAGCTGACTCTGGCGCTGTGCAGACCGGGCCTGCGCCGCGGCCAGAGCACTTTCAGCCTCCTTTTGTTGCTTTTCCAATTCCTCCACACCGATCATGCTCTCCAACTGGCGATCTTCCAACCCGCTTAGCTGCCGTCTTAGAGACGCCAGCTCATTTTGCAAGTCCTGCAGTTCCTTTGGATTCTTAACCGTGCCGGAGTACAATGTCGCTTCGCTCTGCTCGATCTTCAATTGTTTCGATTTGGTCTCCGCTTCGATCTGGCGTAGCGCCTGACGGGCCTTGTACAGGGCCAGATCGGCCGATTCTTTGCGTTCTCTGGCGGCGAGCAATTCCGCATCTTCGGCCAGGCTGCGCTCGATCTCGGCCAGACGGGCGCTCTTCTGGTCGCGCAGGCTGTCGATCTGCTGCAGGCGGTATAGATGAATGGCTGGGCTCATCATGAAGATTATAGAAGCGCTTGTAAGGAAAGGCAAGCTCCCGGGCGATGCAGAACCGTCCAATACGGTTTACAGCATTGTAAGCTGAGTCTCGATGGGTTCCATCTCAACCTGAGGCGAGTGGGGTCTTTGGGCGCTGGTTGCCGGTTTATCTGATCTCATGTATACTTTTACCGTGCCGCCCCCGATACGAAAAAGCGTGGTCTTGTCCGTCCTGGCAGCCGTCCTTGTGATGGTCACTCTTCCCTATATGATCGCGGCCAGTGCAGGGGGCAGCGAGTACGTATTTGGCGGTTTCTTGCTCAATCCATTGGATGGGAATTCGTATCTGGCCAAGATGTACCAGGGTTGGAGCGGCGCCTGGCAGTTTACCCTGCCTTTCACGGCCGATCCAGGCCAGGGGGCCTATCTTTTCCTGTTCTATTTGTTTCTGGGGCACTTGGCGCGCTGGACAGGATTGTCCCTGCTTATGGTATTTCATCTGGCCCGGGTGATCGCGGGTATCCTCCTGGTGCTGGCGTTGGCTTATTTCTTCCCACGGGTTATGCCGGAAGGCCGGCATGCCGGGTTTGCCTTTGCTCTGGCTGCCCTCGGTTCAGGCCTTGGCTGGCTGGCGGTGGCCCTGGGCGGTTTCACATCCGATTTTTGGGTGGCGGAAGCCTATCCGTTTCTCTCGTTCTACGCCAACCCCCATTTTCCGCTGGCCATGGCAATCAGCTTATGGCTCCTGGCCTCGCCTGGAGAGCCATTTACCTGGTTGAGGGCGGCCATGACTGTTGTCGCCGGGCTGCTGCTGGGGATACTGCTGCCGTTTGCGGCTGTGATCGTTGGCCTTGTTTTGGTTGCTCTCGCGATTTGGAACTGGCTGGCGATTCGCCGGCTCGAATGGCGCAGACCGTTGTTCCTGGCGTTAGGCGGCGCTGCGCCGCTGATCTACGCCCTTCTGGCCACCCGCATATCTCCCCAGCTTTCCGCATGGAATCGCCAGAATGTGACCCCCGCACCTGCTATTTGGGATTTGATCGTTTCGCTCTCCCCGGCTTTGTTCCTGGCCGTTCCCGGCGCGGTCTTCGCTGCGCGGCGCAAGGAAGACGGCCCCCGTATGCTGGTGTGCTGGGCAGTTATCGGCTTGATCCTGCTTTATTTGCCATGGAGCCTGCAACGCCGCTTCATGTTTGCCCTTTACGTGCCGATGGCCGGGTTGGCCGTTTTGGGCGTCAGCTCGCTGGCCAAATATTCACTCACCCGCTTTCGCTTGCTTGCGACTGCCCTGTTCCTGCTGGCGCTGCCAACGAACCTGGTCGTGATTTTTGCCGGATTGGGCGCAGCCCGCAACCAGGATGCAAAAGTGTTCATCAGCCGCCGGGAGATGGACGCCTTTCGCTGGCTCGCGCAGGAAACGCCTCAGGAAGCCGTGGTATTATCCTCCCCAGAAACCGGCGCGCTCATCCCGGCTTATAGCGGCCGTAGAGTGGTTTACGGCCATCCGTTCGAGACGGTGAATGCTCTAAATACCCGCGCGGAAGTGCTGCGTTTCGTGAGTGGGCAGATGACGTCAGCGCAAGCGTCGGCATTTTTTGCGGAACAGCGCGTCTCCTTCATATTTTGGGGCCCGCGCGAGTTGGCTGATGGCTGGATTCCCACCTTGACGGATTTGCGACCGGTTTACCAGAACGGGGGCGTCACGATTTTCGCGGTTCGTCCTACATCATAGCCTATGTTTTGGTTTCTTCTCTTGCCGATTCTGGTGCTCGTGCCGTTCCTGGAGGACTTTTTATTCCTCCCAGGCGCAGCCTATACGGATTTACTCATCAGTCATTACCCTAACGCGCTGTTCCTGCGTCAATCGTTGACAACCTGGCACCAGATTCCTCTCTGGAGTGACAATATCCTGAGCGGGTATCCATTTGCTGCAGACCCGCTCTCCGGCCTCTGGTATCCCCCCGGCTGGCTGGCAGTCATCTTGCCTTTGCCCCTGGCCTTTAACCTCACCGTGGCGCTGCATCTTATTCTGGCAGGAGCAGGCGCATATCTCTTCTTGCGCTCTGAACGCCTGGTTCCATGGGCGGCTGTCCTGGGTGCGGTGACCTTCGAGGCCATGCCGAAGTTCTTTGCCCACATTGCCGCAGGACATGTCACATTAATTTACGCGGTAGCCTGGACGCCCTGGTTGCTGTGGGCTGAGCGCCGCCAAAGACTGGCCAGCAATATACCTCGCTTTCGCTTCCTTCCAGCGATCTTCCTTGCCCTGATTGCCCTGGCAGACCCTCGCTGGGTTCCCTTTGCCGGCGCCTTGTGGGCAGCCTACTCTCTGGCGATGGTCGGTCTACCCGATGCGGTTCATGACAGCGATGCTCCGTCCACTTTACAGGCCAAAATATGGGTCTATTTGAAATGGCTTGGCAGGTTTCTCGGNAATATCGCCGTTCAAGCGACCGTCGCCGCCTGCCTGGCCGCGCCCCTGCTGCTCCCGCTGATGCAGTTTACTTCGCTTTCGACCCGTGCAGGCATGAAGGTTCAGGATTTTTTCACCTTCTCATTGCCGCCAGAAAAGCTGTTCGGCCTGCTTTTTCCGAATCCCAGTGGAAATGCAGAGTGGACCATCTACCCAGGTGGGCTGACGCTGGTGGCAGGCCTGTTCGTTGTGGCCGTTCCGCGGCGGGTCGGTCTGAAATGGTTCTGGCTGGGTGTGGCGGTTCTTTCGATTTTGTATTCTCTTGGTTCCTACATGCCATTCTTAAATTTCCTGGCCTTTTTGCCCGGCCTGGACCTTCTTCGGGTGCCCTCGCGCGCAATGTTCCTGGCGTGCTTCGCCTTTTCGGTTCTGACGGCTTACGGCGCTCAATTGCTGCTAGAAAGTCGGCCTGATCTTTCTCTCAAGAGAATCCCGGCCGCGAATCTTCTTTTGGCTGCGATAGCCACCTTGACGATCTTACTCCTTGGTGGGACGTATTACCTCGGGGGCATCCTGCCCTGGAATTACCTCCTGGGGTGCGCAGCCATCCTGGCGGCGATCGGATGGCTGATCTTGCGGCGCAATAACTGGATCCCCGGCTCAGTTTTTGCCCTAGGCGCCATCGTTTTGGTTCTTGCCAATTTAAGCGTAGTCGACCGCCTATCCATTGACCCGCGCCCTGCCGCTCAGGTTCTTTCCCCGGCTGAAGACGCGGCCAGCTACCTGGCTTCGCAAGGGAATCTGTTTCGCATTTATTCACCCTCTTACAGTATCCCCCAGCAGACTGCAGCACTTTTCGGTCTCCAGCTTGCGGATGGCATCGATCCGCTGCAATTGTCCAATTACACGAATTTCATGCAGCACGCCACCGGCGTTCCCATGAACACCTACAGCGTGACACTCCCGCCTTTCGCTACGGGGGATCCGGAAGCCGATAACTCCACCGATCGGCCGGACCCCCAGGCGTTGGGATTGCTCAACGTGCGCTTCGTCGTCTCCGAGTTCGATCTTCCTGTCGATGGATTGGTGCTGCGCGCCCGCCTAGGCTCGACGCGCGTGTATGAGAACGAAGCTGCCCGACCGCGCGCCTGGATTGAGGGCTCTCCAGCCACCCCGACAGTTCCAGGCGCAAGCGTCGCCGTCCTGCGCTGGTCCCCGAACCAGATCGATCTTTTTGCCAGTGGAGGGGGCCGGCTGGTGCTTTCCGAGATGGCCTACCCGGGCTGGCAGGTCTGGGTGGATGGCCATCGCGCCGAAAATTTGACCGCCTACGGCTTGCTGCGCGCAGTTGAACTGCCTCCCGGGGAGCATCGCGTCACATATCTCTTCAGGCCCACCTCAGTGTATCTGGGTTTGACCCTGACGGCCATCGCTATTACCGGGATATTCTTCTATACCCTGTTCCGATCCAAAGCCGCATGGAAAAAGGCGAACGCCGCTGGGTGATCTTATTCGCGGGCGTGGTGATGCTGTTCACCACCGTCCCTTATCTGGTAGGGTACGCCAGCCAGGGGAATGATTGGCGTTTCACCGGCTTCGTATTTGGCGTTGAAGATGGCAATTCCTACATCGCCAAGATGCTGAGCGGCGCTGCCGGCGCCTGGCTGTTCCGTACGCCGTACACCGCCTTTCCACAACGCGGCCAGCCAATGTTCTTACCTTACCTCTGGCTTGGCAAACTGGCTTCCCCGCCTGCTGAGCACGATCAGCTTGTGGCTCTCTTTCATCTTTACCGCATCGCCGCCGGGGTGCTGGTCACTCTGGCCGCCTATGAGTTTATTTCGCTTTTTTTACGCAAAGTTCGCCTGAGGCGATGGGGGCTTGTTCTGATCACTTTGGGAGGTGGCCTGGGATGGTTTTTGATCCTCATTGGGCGGGCAAATCTGACCGCATCCTTGCCGCTCGAAATGTATTCACCCGAATCGTTCGGCTTTCTGGAGTTGTACGGCTTACCCCATCTGGCGCTGGCGCGAGCGGCCATGTTTTGGGGATTAGCAACTTACCTGAAACCCTATGTTGCCAGCCAGGGTCTGGAACATGGGCTGGTGGAGCCATGGGCGCCACGTGCGATCAGGCTCGGCGTAGCTGGACTGGTCGCATTTCTGGCGCAGCCGCTCACCGCCGCTTTAATGTGGGTTGTAATCGGATTGCATCAGGCCATCTTGTTGGCCGGCAGGTTATTTCATGGTCAGTTTGGGACGATGCTGCGAAATACCCGTATCATCGGGCAGATTCGCGTCCCCGTAGTTGCCGGGCTGGTTTCTCTGCCGCTGGCAGTTTACAGCGCGGCTATGCTGGCCGGTGATCCCTTCATGAAATCGTGGGCGGCCCAAAACGTGATCCTTTCACCCGCCCCGCTGCAATACCTTGTTGCTTATGGCTTGATTTTACCTTTGGTCGTGTGGGGAGCGGTTCGATTGCTGCGCATCGCGCCAGCGGCTGGCTGGCTTCCCGCGGCCTGGCTCATCGCAGTGCCCGCGCTGGTGTATGCGCCTATCAACATTCAGCGCCGCTTGGCAGAGGGTATTTGGGTGGTGATGGTGACCCTGGCGTTGATCCCCTGGGAATATGCGAGCGTTAGAGGAGCGCCGCGAATTCGATTTGGCGTCTTTCAGGTTGCCAGTCTGCTGGTTTTCCCCTCGACTCTGATGCTTTTGGCGGGCGGGATTTTCGTTTCGCTGGCCCCATCCCAACCGATCTTTCAGCCTGCCGAGCAGGTTTCCGCCTACGAATACCTTGCTCACCATGCACCCGTTGGCAGCGTCGTCCTGGCCTCTTTCGATACCTCCAATGCGCTGCCGGCCTGGGCTCCGGTGCGCGTCCTCATCGGGCATGGTCCGGAAAGCATGAACCTGTCCATCCTTCGCCCTCGGGTGGAGGCTTTTTACCAAAGCACCACCTCGGACTCCTCGCGCGTCAGGCTGCTGCGCGAGTTTGGCGTGGATTACGTGGTGTGGGGAGAACAAGAAGCCGCGTTGGGCAGTTGGGATCCCCAGACCGCCACATATCTGAAGTTGACCTATCGTTCAGGCGACTGTGAGGTGTTTGCCGTGGATTTGAAGGGTGGTTAAGATGAGCCTGGGCAGAAAGTCCATCCTTTTAGTGCTGGGACCGGTCATCCTTACTCCCATCATCCTTTTTTCGCCGCTTCTTCTGACCGGAAAAGTCCTTTTCTGGGGCACGCCTTTTCTACAATTCACTCCCTGGCGCGACCTGGCCTGGAAAGAGATAGCAGCTGGTCAACTCCCCTTGTGGAATCCCTTAGTGGGTATGGGTGCACCGCTGGCGGCTAACTACCAGTCGGCCTTATTCTACCCGCCCAACTGGCTGCTCATTCCATTGGCAGCCGCTTTTGGCCCAGCCGGTATCGCCTGGGGGCAAACGCTGCTTGCCGTCCTTCACATTGTCTGGGCAGGCATCGGCATGGCGCTTCTGGTGCGCAGGTTGGGCCTGGATGCCCTGGCCCAGACGGCAGCGGGTCTCTCCTTCAGTTTGTGCGGTTATCTGGTTGCCCGGGCCGGTTTCCTGAGCATGAACGCCGCCGCGGCCTGGCTGCCGTGGCTGTTGCTCGCTTCTTACTCGATCGCTCCTTTTGGTTTTGCGCATATTCCAGAGCGCCAGAAGTCCCCCGATTTTATTCGCATCCTCCCATTGGCGGTTTGCATCGGTTTGCTTTTGCTGGCGGGTCACGCTCAGACTGCCTGGTATCTGCTGATCCTTCTNGCGGTGTGGGTGATATTCTGGAGTGCGCAGGCTGGCGGTTGGAGGCGAATTGGCCCTGCATTGGCAGAATTGACTGGCGCCGCGCTGGCGGGTTCTTTGATGGCCGCCGTCCAGTTGCTGCCGACGCTGGAATATCTGCTCCAGTCTCAACGGGCCAGTGCAGTGGAATATGCTTTCGCCATGAATTATTCCTTTTGGCCGTGGAGGTTCCTCACCCTGCTCGCCCCAAATTTCTTCGGTACACCGGCTCAAGGAAATTACTGGGTGACGGCCGATAATTATTGGGAGGATGCCGTTTATGTTGGCTTGATGACGTTCGTCCTGGCGGCCGGTGTGGCTGCCAGAGGTTTCTCCCGCAAGCAGGCCGCTTTGGTAGACGATCAGGCGCGTGTGCGGCGTGGTTTTACCCGCTTTCTGGCTGCCCTGGTGTTGATTGCCTTCGTGCTGGCGTTGGGAAGATATACCCCCATCTTCCCATTTCTTTATCGTCATGTGCCCACATTCGCCATGTTTCAGGCGCCGACGCGATTTTCTATCTGGGCGGAATTTGGGCTCGTCATGCTGGCGTCCATGGGTTTCGATGGCTGGCGCCGACCTTGGGGCCGGGGATTGGATTGGGTCCGCCGGGGACTGGTAGGCGCTTTGGCGGTTTCCGCCGGCGCTGGCGTCGCTTACCTGGCCCTCAGGAATATCGAGCTGACCTTTATTTGGGCTACTGCTTTGGCTGGATTGTTGGGTGCAGCTACGGCTGGGTTGGCGCTTACTGCTCCTCGGCGGGAAACAGCGCCCTTTTCTCGCTGGCATTGGNCTGTGATTGGAGTGCTGGCGGTTGATTTGCTCCTGGCGGGCTGGGGTCTGAATCCGGGCATTGAACTGCAGGCGTATCGGCGCCCGGCAGAGACAGCCAGTGAGCTGCGCCAGGAGCTGAGCGGCCGCCGTCTGTTTATTTCTGCTGCGGACGCCGATGCAATCATGTATGGTCGGTTTTTTGTGTTCAAGACCTTCGATCCCCCAAACGGCTGGCAGGATTTACGCCAGGTATATCTGCCGAACGCAAATTCGCTNGACCAGATCGCTTCGGCCAACAATTTCGACCCTCTTTTGCCCGCGCGCTACGTGCGCTGGATGGAGGCGGTGAATAAAACCTCTTCGGCCGCCAGACAACAAATGCTCGCGTTTATGAACGTCGGTCTGGTCGAAGTGCCGTCCGCCCACGGTCGCTATGGGGTGGATTTCATTCCNGTCAGTGGAGCGGCCAGGCTGCACTGGTTTACCTGTGCGGCGAGCGCGGTAAATGAAGCCGACGCCTGGTCGCAAACCCAGGCGTTGTTTTCTCTAGATGGGGGACTCAATTCCCGGGTTGTTTTGGAAGGAGACAACCCGGATTTACTGCCGCTGGCGGATTGCAACCTTACAAAACCAGCAGAATTTCGTATAATTAAAGAACTTGCCAACCAGATCGAGATNCAGGTGAATGCGTCGGAGCCGGGTTGGTTGGTTCTGGCAGATATCTGGTATCCCGGATGGGAAGCTGCTGTGGACGGCAATCCGGTCGAGATTTTACGAGCGGATGCCACCTTTCGCGCCGTCGCTGTGCCGGCCGGGGAGCACGTGGTTGTCCTGAGATACAAACCCCGTTCGTTTCTACTGGGAGCCGGACTCAGCGCGGCAACGATTGTCTTGGGAGCTGTGGCAGCGGTCTTACTGTTGGGCAAGCGTAAACTGAATCAAACAGGCTAATCGAGGATTTAACTTTGTTTCCTTACGAGCGAGCCTGTATTCAATCGAGGAGTATATGGGTATGGATGTAAAGGTGAGTGAAGTCCAGGCTTTTGCCGAGCGTTTGATCGAGAATCTCGAGAAAGTGATTGTTGGGAAGAGGCATACGGTAGAGCTGGCGATCATAGGCCTGATGTGCCAGGGCCACTTGTTGATTGAAGATGTTCCCGGAGTGGGCAAGACGATGCTGGCGCGCAGCCTGGCGAAATCTCTGGGCTGCTCGTTTAACCGAATTCAATTTACGCCGGACATGCTGCCAAGTGATGTAACCGGCGTTTCGATTTTTAATCAGATGACCCGCCAGTTTGAATTTCGCCCCGGCCCTCTAATGAACCAGATTGTGCTGGCCGATGAGATCAACCGGGCCACCCCCAAAACGCAATCTGCTTTGCTGGAGGCCATGGAGGAACGCCAGATTACCGTGGATGGCGTTACCCATGCGTTGCCCAGTCCGTTTCTGGTCCTCGCTACCCAAAACCCAATCGAGTACGAGGGCACCTTCCCGTTGCCTGAAGCCCAGCTTGACCGTTTTCTGATGCGCGTGCGTTTGGGCTATCCGGCTAAGACCGATGAAGTGCACATCCTGGAAATCCAGCAGATCAGCCATCCGATTGAAAGCCTGGAACCGGTGGTCGAGCTCGATGAGATAAAAGCCGTCCAGGAGCAGATAAAACGGGTGTACGTTGCCCCGGCCGTCAAGAGCTACATCGTCGACCTCACCCGGATGACCCGTGAGCACGAAGATGTGTATCTCGGTTCCAGTCCTCGCGGGAGCCTGGGACTCTTCCGGGTAGCCCAGGCGCGGGCGGCCATGCTGGGTCGGGATTTCGTCGTGCCGGACGATGTCAAGGCGCTGGCCGTTCCTGTACTGGCTCATCGTATGGTGGTGAGCCCGGCGGCGAGACTGCGCAACCTGAGCTCTGAAAAAATCGTACAAGAAATCCTGAATCGCCTTCCGGTGCCTGGAGGGGATCTAAGCTCGGGGGATCACCATAAATGACCGTCCTACGTACATTTTGGGTGGTCCTCGGTTTATTTGCCGTCAGCCTGTTCGGCGTCGCCGTGTATGGATCGCCCCTCTTTTACCGGTTGGTGTATGTGTGGGGGTTATTGCTCATCAGCAGCTGGCTATGGACTTACTTCGCCCTGCGCGGGATTCAGGTGCGCCGGCAGGCGCGATCGCTTCGTCATCAGGTAGGGGAGATCTTCGAGGAGCGTTTCGAGGTCGTCAACGAAAGCCGGCTCTTTCGCGTCTGGATCGAGGTTCGGGATGAATCGCGTTTGCCGGGCGAGGGCGGCTCGCGTGTGCTGACCTGGATAGGCGCTCGACAGCAGCGCACCTATCTGGCGAATAGCTGGCTTAATCGGCGCGGATTAATCCCTTTAGGACCGACGACCTTGCGGGCTGGAGATTTATTCGGCCTGTTTGCAGTCACGCGCAGGTTCCCGGCCACCCAGTCCTTGCTGGTCATCCCCCATCTGGTCGAACTCCAACGCTTTCCTTCACCCCCTGGCATGTTGCCGGGTGGGCGGGCGCTGCGGCGGCGCACGACGGAGGCCACACCTCATGCCGCCGGGGTGCGGGAGTACACGCCTGGCGATGCCCTTAGCCGTATTCATTGGCCCAGCACTGCTCGCCGCGATCAGCTAATGGTTAAGGAATTCGAGCAGGATCCCCAATCCGATGTGTGGATATTTATTGATGCTCAACGCTCAGTGCAGGTGTCGCTCGAAGAGGAAATAGAGATCCCGCATATTGATAAAGTCTGGTTGTGGCGTCATCGGCCGCAGGTCACTTTGCCGCCCGCCACGATCGAATACGCCATCAGCGCGGCTGCCTCGATCGGCCGCTATTTCATTCAACGCGGACAGGCGTTGGGCATCGCCAGCGCTGGGCAGGTGTTTACCATCCTGCCGGCCGAGCGCGGCGAGCGGCAATTGGCTAAAATGCTGGAGACGCTGGCTTTCTTGCAGGGTGAAGGCAGTCTGCCGCTCATCGGGTTGGTGACCGCCCAAATGGGTCATCTGCCGCGCGGCTCGACCGTCGTGTTGATCACACCCTCCACCCAGCCTGCCATCGAGCTGGCGGTCGAATTGCTGGATCAGCGCGATATGCATCCCATCGTGGTCTTAATCGATCCGGCCTCATTTGGAGCGCGAATTTCCAGCGCGGACCTGGCGGCTAAATTGGCCGTCCGCGACGTGCCGGTCATTCAGATAACGAAAGGCGCCGATCTCAAGTCGACTTTGGAAGGCGGAGGCACGGAAATTCCGTATCTGGTGCGCTGGTGGGCCCAAAACGAAGTTGAGGAAGCAGCTCAATAATCCCATTCCTGCGAGGATGAAGCTCCATGACTACCCGATTGCTTTATCAACGCGATTCGTATTTGAAAAAGTTCGATGCGCAAGTGGTTTCCGTCGATCCACAGACGTGGGCCATAACGCTTGACCAGACCGCTTTTTACCCCGGCGGCGGCGGCCAGCCGTCAGATCGAGGGACACTGTCCTGGGAAGGCAGGGATTGGCCCCTGGCCAGAGTCAGGAAAGCCGAGGGTGAGGTGCTGCACATCCTGCCCGAGGGGTCTTCGTTGCCTGAAGTCGGCGCAACCGTGCATGGGGAGGTGGATTGGGAGTACCGTTACCAATTGATGCGCACGCACACCGCGCTGCACATCCTCTGCGGCGTGGTATTCCGTGACTACGGCGCGCTGGTCACCGGGGGAGATATGGAGCCGCTGCATGGGCGTATGGACTTCGAATTCGAGAATCTGCAAAAGGAGTTGGTGCAGGTGATCGAGGCCGCCGTCAACCGTGAAGTGCAGGCTAATCGTCCAGTGCGTGTAGACATATTGCCGCGCGAGAAAGCCTTTGCCATACCGGATTTGATCCGTACCAAGATCAATTTGTTGCCGGAGGGTATTCGTGAAGTAAGGGTGGTGGAAATCATCGGCCTGGATCTGCAGGCGGATGGCGGCACTCATGTCCACAACACTGGCGAAGTGGGACCGATCCATGTGGTAGACTACAAAAGCAAAGGCAGGATCAATAAGCGCATCTACATTGAACTGGAAGCCACTCAATAAGGGTGGATCTGCCCGTGAAACCTGCATAGGGCCAGCATGATCAATCGTGCCAACGGGCACTATGGTATAATACTTCGCGGGATCCATATAAAAAATACAGTGAAGCGTGATCTCTAGAGGAGAACCGGTTGGCGTTTAATCCCCTTGACTGGCTGTTGGGATTATTCTCGCTCGACATCGGCATTGACTTAGGAACCGCGAATACTCTTGTCAACGTGCGGGGGAAGGGAATTGTCATCAACGAACCCTCCTGGGTCGTGATTGACAAGCGATCGCGGAAAGCGCTGGCCATAGGGGCGGAGGCAAAAGCGCGCGTCGGGCGTACACCTTCGAATGTCGTCGCCATACGCCCATTGCGTGATGGGGTGATATCGGAATTCGACATCACCCAGGAGATGTTGCAGTATTTCATCGGCAAGGTTCACCAGCAGACGCTGGTGCCTTTACCCCGGCCGCGGGTAGTCATTGGCATACCGTCCGGGGCTACCGAGGTCGAAAAACGCGCTGTCTACGATGCAGCTATGGCGGCTGGGGCGCGCGAAGCATACCTGATCGAGGAGCCGCGCGCAGCGGCGCTGGGCGCTGGCCTGCCTGTGTCAGAGGTGCGCGGCAGCATGATCGTGGATATCGGCGGCGGCACCACCGAGGTCGCCGCGCTTTCTATGGGAGAAGTGGTGGTTGCCCGTTCGCTGCGCGTTGCCGGCGACGAGATGGACCAGGACATCATGCTGTATGTGCGCAATAAATACAATCTCTTCATCGGAGAGCGCATGGCCGAGGAAATCAAGATGGAAATCGGCTCGGCCTATCCGCTGCCCGAAGAGAAAACTATGCTGGTGCGCGGCCGCAACCTGGTCACCGGCCTGCCGGAAACGATTGAAATATCCTCTGTGGAAATCCGCGAAGGGTTGTCCGGCTCCATCCAGGTCATCGTCGATACGATCAAAGATGCTTTGGATGAGGCCCCGCCCGAGATCGTGGCCGATTTGCTCGAATCGGGCATCTGCCTTGCGGCGGCGGCTCTCTGCTCAAGGGACTCGCTGAAAGGCTGAGCCAGGATTTACGCCTGCGTGTATGGGTCGCCGAGGATCCGATGACGTGCGTGGCGCGCGGCGCCGGTCTGATCCTCGAAGATCTGGACATGTTTAGCAACTTCCTGGTGCCTCTCGACCGTAAAGGCCGCTAAAACCGGGGCGATTTGTAATCCGCGCGGATCAGCGGCCTGACTCGAACGGTGCGGCCGATTTCTCTGCTGTGGTGAAATGAATTTCTCTTCTTCGCGAATATTAAGAACGGCTACTCTGGCTTTGGTGGTGGTCGGCTTATTGGCTCTGGCGTTGGGTGGATATCTCACTCCCCTCTTTGAAACATCGTTAAATCCTCTGGTAGCCATTCAAGGCTGGCTGTCTAGCCGCTATATGGCTTTTTATGATTTCTTCACCGTACCGCGCGATGTAGCCAGTTTGCGCCAGCGCAACGCCGAACTCGAATCCGAGGTTTCACGGCTGCAATCTCAGGTGGTCGAGCTGCAGCAGCAGCTCAGCGAGGCCCAGGTGCTGTATGCGCTATTGGATTTCGCCCGCGCCCGCCCAGAGAATCAATACGTGGCCGCTGCTGTGATCGGCAGGGATCCCAGCCCATTCCTTCATTACGTAATCATTGATCACGGTTCAGAGGATGGCTTGCGCCATGGGATGCCTGTGGTTAACCAGCAGGGCCTGGTCGGACGCATCGATGCGGTCACCGCCAGGGCTGCGCGCGTGCAGCTGATCACCGACCCATCCTCCTCGATCAACGTCCGCTTGCAGAATTCGCAAAGATGTGATCCTTTCCGGGTCGATCACCGGGGACCTTACCTTACAGATGATCCCCAGCGATATGCCCGTCTCGGTTGGAGACGTGGTGTTGACTACCGGTCTGGGCGGCCAGTTGCCGGCCAATATTTTCATTGGGCAGGTAACCTCTGTGCGCCAGCCCCAGGGCGGCCTCTTTCAGGAAGCCGCCGTCCAGCCAGTGGTCGATTTTACCGGGCTGAAGGCCGTGCTCGTGATCGTCAATTTCAAACCGGTGGATATCTCACCGTTAATCCCCACCACATCGCCATGACCTTCTCGACCTTGATCGGCTTCCCGGTCATTGCCGGGTTATTGATTCTTCAATCAGCCATTGTCAGCCGTCTGCCGCTGCTCCAAGGCAGCGCCGATGTCGTCCTCTTGGTGCTGCTGGCCTGGTCGCTGCACAGCCGTGTGGCGCGCGCCTGGCATTGGGGGCTGATCGCCGGTTTGATGGTCGGCTATGTCTCTGCGCTGCCGTTTTACGTTCCGATCATCGGCTATCTCGCAGCAGTCAGTTTCGCCCGCTTGCTTCAACGCCGCGTGTGGCAGACTCCCTTGCTGGCCATGCTCCTGGCCACTTTTGTCAGCACGCTCCTGATGCAATTCCTTTCAGTGGCAGGTCTACAGCTCCGCGGAGATCCGCTCGCATGGCGCGAGAGCCTGAACCTTGTGATCCTGCCCAGCCTGCTGCTCAATATGCTTCTGGCGTTACCGGTGTACGCCCTGGTGACCGATTTAGCCAATTGGGTATACCCAACGGAGATCGAAGTATGAATCCTGAGAATTCTCGCCGCCACTTCGATGGCTGGCGCCTGATGTTGTTTTACGCCATCGTGTTGGCCATCTTCGCATTTTATGGATTGAGGCTGTTTACCCTGCAGATCCTGCGGGGTGCGCAATACACTGCCCGCGCCGAGGATAACCGCACTGTCACCATCCACACCCAGACCACCCGTGGCCTGATTTATGATCGCAACAATATCGTCCTCGCACGCAACGTGCCTTCGTATAATATAACCATCACGCCGGCTTACCTGCCGGATGATGAGGGTGCCATCCAGAACATCTACCGGCAATTGTCCGCCCTGATCGGTGTTCCGGTCAGCAAAGGGACGACCGATGAANCCACGGTGAAAAATTTCGTGCCTTGCGTGTCGGACCTCGGGATCGTTCAGGTGGTGGAAATTGCCGACAGCCTGGCGCCCTATTCGCCGGTTCAGATCAAATGCAACGTAGATGAGAACACCGCCATGATCGTACGCACCAAGACGAGCGATTGGCCCGGCGTGGGNGTTGAGGTTCAACCTGTNCGCGATTATCCCACCGGCTCGTTGACCGCCGCCGTGGTCGGATTTTTGGGCCCCATTCCGGCCAGTTTGGCCAGCCAGATGGAAGCGCAGGGCTTCGTCACCAATCGCGATAAGATCGGCTATGCCGGCATCGAAGACCAGATGAACCAGGTATTGATGGGTAAGAATGGCGAGCGTGAGGTGGAAGTGGATGTGGCCGGTCAGGAAATCCGCGACCTGAAANCACCCGTTGCGCCTGTTCCGGGAGATTCCGTCCGTCTGACCATCGATACGCGGCTCCAGCTTGCCGCCCAGACTGCATTGGTCAATGAAATGAATTATTGGAATAACTATTTCAATAATAACGACATGACCAACGGTGTGGTNATCGCCATGAATCCGAAAACGGGTGAAATTCTGGCCATGGTCTCCTATCCTTCTTACGAAAACAACCGCATGGCGCGCTTCATACCGGCATATTATTACGATCAGCTTGAAAATGACCCGCTTAAACCGTTNCTCAACCATGCTATCTCGGCTCAATATCCGCCCGGCTCGGCCTTCAAGCTGGCGCCGTCGCTGGGCATCTTGAATGAAGGGGTGGTCACTCCCGACCAGAAAATTGATGACCCGGGAAAGATCACCGTGATGCAAAGATTTTTGAATAATGAGGTCGGTGTTCCTCAGGACTATGTTTGCTGGATCTATAAAAGCACTGGCCATGGCCACGGTTTGGTGGATTTCCTCACCGGAATTGCCCAATCCTGCGATGTATATTATTACAAGGTGGGCGGCGGCTACCAGAACGAAGTGCCCAACGGCGGCCTGGGNATTTACCGCCTGGGGACGTATGCGAAAGCCATCGGCTATGGTTCGCCTGTCGGCATCGATCTTCCGGGAGAGGTGGGTGGATTGATCCCCGATCCAAAGTGGAAGCGCATCAACAAGGGTGAAGACTGGGCGACCGGTGATACATACATCGCNACCATCGGCCAGGGATATGTGCTCTCTACCCCTCTTCAGGTGCTGGTTTCTGCGGCCACGATCGCGGATGATGGGAAGGTAATCCAACCTCATATCGTCAAGGACATCCTCGACCCGCAAGGTCATGTGATCCAGACGGTTCAGCCCAAGGTCATACGCGACATCACCAAGGATCCCGTTATTCAGGTCTTTGACCAGTATGGCAATCCAACCGGTCAGACGAAAACCGTGGCCCCCTGGGTGGTCAATCTGGTGAAGGAGGGCATGCGCAAAGTGGTTGTTGATGGAACCGCGATGGCGGAATTTAAAAACGAAACCATCCCTACCGCCGGNAAGACGGGTACAGCCGAGTACTGTGATGANATCGCCAACTCCAGAAACCTGTGCGCGCCGGGTAACTGGCCGGCTCATGCCTGGTACGTGGGTTTTGCGCCTTATGACAACCCAGAGATCGCGGTCGTGGCTTTCGTCTATCACGGGGACGAAGGCGCAACGGTGGCTGCTCCCATCGTCCATCAGGTCATCCGTGCCTATTTCAATCTGAAGACGATTGATGCCGAAAATGCAGCCTCCCCTCAACCTTGAGCAGGCTATGATTCACATAACTTCTGCTATAATTTCGGGAACGTGCCTGGATCAGATCGGGTGAAGCAGGCAGATATCGCCATGACCGAGAGGGGACGCACTCCNTTGCAGATCAAGGGCAATCGGGATGGTTTGCTCGTTACCATCGGAGATGGTGAGTGGGATGATCTGCAACGCTCCCTGATCGAACATGTGGAAGGCAACGCTGGCTTCTTTCAGGGCGCGCGTCTCGCGCTGGACGTCGGCAACCGCGTTTTGCATGCGGCTGAGCTAGGCGCCTTGCGCGACGTGCTTTCGGATCACAGCATCACCCTGTGGGCGGTCTTGAGCAATGCACCTTCCACCGAGCAAAACGCTCAGGCGCTCGGCCTGGCGACCCGCCTGCCGGTGCTGCGGCAAGGTCGTTCTGCCCATGTCCAGGATGCGGGTCAGGTTGGTGAAAACGCCGTTATGCTCCAGCGCACCCTGCGTTCGGTTTCAAACTCTCCTATCAGGGTCATGTCATCGTCCTTGGAGACGTGAACCCGGGTGCGGAAATCGTGGCCAGCGGAAGCGTGGTGGTGTGGGGTCGCCTGCGCGGAGTGGTTCACGCCGGTGCCCAGGGCGACGAAAACGCCACCGTATGCGCGCTCGACATGTCGCCGACCCAGTTGCGCATTGCCGAGAAAATCGCTATCACGCCGACGCCAAAAGGCAAGGGGACTGGTTTTGGAGTAGGCAGGGTCCTTTCGATGCGCCATTCCCAGCCGCAGCCGGAGATGGCGCGTATCCGAGACGGTCGAGTCGTGGTTGAGCCGTGGACCGTAAAAGCGAAATCATAGGGAGGATTATGGCGGCCAAGGTGATTACAGTTACTTCAGGCAAAGGTGGTGTGGGCAAGACCACCACTACTGCCAATCTGGCAGTAGCGCTGGCGATGGACGGCAGCAAGGTGGTTTGCATCGATGGCGATATCGGTTTGCGCAATCTGGACGTGGTGCTTGGGCTTGAAAACCGCATTGTTTATGACCTGGTGGATGTGATCGAAGGCCGCTGCCGAGTCCGTCAGGCAATGATCCGCGATAAACGCCTCCCCGAGCTTTTCCTGATCCCTGCTGCACAGACGCGCGATAAGTCAGCCGTATCCCCTTCTGACATGGTTCGTCTGTGCGATGAGCTGCGCAACGAGTGCGACTACATCCTGATCGATTCGCCAGCCGGCATCGAGCGCGGTTTCCGCAATGCCCTCGCCCCTGCCGATATGGTCCTCGTGGTGACCAACCCAGAGGTATCGGCCGTGCGCGATGCCGACCGCATCATCGGTCTGATCGAAGCCGAGGAAAAGGGACCGGCTCGTCTGATCATCAACCGTATGAACCCGGCTTTGGTCCGCCGTGGGGATATGCTCTCGAGCGAAGACGTGCTTGAGCTCCTGGCGGTCGAGCTGATCGGCGTTGTACCGGAGGATGAGAGCGTGGTGGTCAGCACGAACCGCGGCCAGCCGGTCGTCCTGGACGGCAAGACGCGCGCGGGCCTGGCCTTCAAGGACATTGCCCGGCGATTGACCGGAGAAAAAGTGCCGTTCATGAACCTGGAGGAGAAAGAAGGCTTGTTTGGGCGCATTGGACGGTTGATTCGTCCGGGAGGGGACTGATATGGCTGGCCTGTTCGAAATCCTGACCGGACGCAGAAACCGAAGCGCTTCTCAGGCCAAAGAGCGCCTCAAGCTGGTGCTGATCAATGATCGCACCGATCTTACCCCCACGGCCATGGAAGCCCTGAAAGACGAGCTGTTGGCGGTCATCTCGCGCTACGTGGAAATCGATCCCTCGGCAGTGAAGATCACCATGACGCAGGATGGGCGCCAGCAGCGCCTGGTGGCAGACGTGCCCCTCAAACCGGCTCGCCGCCGCCGATCCGGATAAATAGCTGTATGCGCAGTGAAACCTGGAGACATTTCGATTTCTGGCTCTTCGGCGTCGTCGTTCTGTTGTCGATATTCGGCGTGGTCATGATTCGATCGGCGATCGCCGGCAACGAAAGCCTGGCTGGTTTGGTTCAACGCCAGATCATCTTCGTGGGTTTGGGCCTGATCGTGATGATTGCTGTTTCCGTGATCGATTATCACTATTGGGCCACGCTCACCCGGCCAATGTACGTTTTCACCGTTCTTCTTCTGATCGCGATTTTCATTTATGCCAAAGCGCGTTTCGGCGCCGCCCGTTGGCTCGAAACCGGCCTGGTGGACATTCAGCCATCCGAGCTGGGGAAAATCGTAATCATCCTGGTCCTCGCGGATTATTTCAACCGTAACGCGGATGAGCCGCACAACCTGCGTTGGGTGGCGCGCAGTTTTTTGTTGACCGCCGGCCTGGTCGTGTGGATTCTCCTCCAGCCCAATTTGAGCACTTCTATCCTCATCCTGGTAATCTGGTTCGCTTTATTGTGGATCAGCGGACTGCCTTTAAAGCATCTGGCCATCATGGCGGCCGTTGTAGCGCTGATTTCGGTGGTCGCTTTTCCATTACTTGAGACGTATCAGAAAGATCGCATCGTCAACTTTTTATTTCCCAATCCGAATGCGCGCCATGGCGATACCTACAATGTCGATCAGGCGCTCGTGACGATCGGATCGGGCGGCTGGTTCGGTATGGGCTACGGGCATGGTACTCAGGTGCAGTTACGGTTTCTCAAAGTGCGCCATACCGACTTCATCTTCTCGGCCATGGCCGAAGAGTTTGGTTTTATTGGCACGGTTATAGTNTTGGGATTGATCGTATTTGTCATTTTACGCTGCCTTCGGGCGGCCAGGCTTGCTAATGACCGTTTTGGCGCCTTGATCGCCTATGGGGTCTCGGTGCTGATCTTTTTCCAGGCGGCTGTGAACGTGGGCGTCAACCTGAACCTTATTCCCGTGACCGGTTTAACCTTACCTTTCATCAGTTATGGTGGCAGCTCGCTGCTCTCGCTCGTGCTCGGAGTCGGCCTGGTGGAAAGCATCGTTTTGCGCCAAAAACCATTGGAATTTTAAGGAGAAAAGAAGAACAGCATGGCGGTTGATCCAAAGACGCCCGCGCGCGTGCGCTTTGCCCCTTCGCCCACAGGCCATATGCATCTCGGCAGTGCGCGGACAGCCCTGTATGACTACTTGCTGGCCCGTCAGACCGGTGGGCAATTCATTCTGCGCATCGAGGATACCGACCGGAAACGGTACGTCGAAGGCGCAGAAGAAGAGTTGATGGAGGGTTTACATTGGCTGGGCATCGATTGGGACGAAGGGCCGGACGTTGGGGGGCCTTATGGTCCTTACCGCCAATCGGAGCGCAAAGAAATCTACCAGGAATACGCGCGCAAGCTGGTGGAAAGCGGCCATGCCTACTACTGCTTCTGCACCCCAGAAAGATTGGAACGCCTGCGCCAGGAACAGCAGCGCCGTAAGGTCGCGCCTCACTACGATGGTTTGTGCCGTCGGCTGGATCCTGACGAGGCGGCCCGCCGGGTAGCCTCGGGCGAACGTCATACCATTCGTTTCAAGACACCGAAAGAGGGCACCACCACGGTGCACGATTTGCTGCGCGGCGATATCACCGTCGAAAATCAGTCATTGGATGACTACATCCTGATCAAATCGGATGGGCTGGCAGTCTATCACCTGGCGGCCATGGCGGACGATCATGATATGAAAATCACCCACGTCATCCGCGGCTCCGAATGGTTGCCCACCTTTCCCTTACATGCTCTGATCGTGCGCGCGATGGGATGGGATGAACCAGTCTGGGTGCATCTTTCGGTGTTTTTGAAGCCCAGCGGGAAAGGCAAGATGAGCAAGCGCGAAGCAGCCGAAGCATTGAAAGATGGCTATTCAATCTTCATAAAGGATCTTCGCCGTTTGGGTTATCTGCCCGAGGCGGTCGTCAATTGGATCGCCCTGATGGGATGGAGTTACGACGACCGTACCGAATTTTTCACCATGCAGGACTTAATCGAAAAGTTCAGCCTTGAACGGCTCAACCCTTCTCCTGCGGCGATCAATTTCACCAAGCTGGATTATTTTAACGGCCTGCACATCCGCAAGCTGCCCGATGACGAGCTGGCCAGGCGCATCAAGCCTTTTCTGGTCGAGGCTGGCCTCCAGCCAGATGACAGCGCCCTGCTCCGCATTGCCCCGATCGTGCGGGAGCGTATGACGACGCTGGATGATGTGGTGGCGATGGCCGGCTTCTTCTTTCGTGAAGATGTATCGCCGCGCCCCGAGGAGCTGATCGGCAAGAATTTATCCCCCGCCGCCTCCAGTCAGGCGATGCGGCGCGCATTGGAGGTGCTGCAATCCGTGTCTCCTTGGACGCCAGAAACGCTCGAACCCCCGCTGCGCGCGCTCGTGGAAGAGCTGGGTCTGACCGCCGGACAGCTATTCGGCATGCTGCGCGCGGCCGTCACCGGGCAGACCGTCAGTCCGCCGCTCTTCGAAAGTATGGCGATCGTGGGCAGGGAGAAGTCTCTCCAGCGCATCCAGCAGGCCATCGATACGCTTGACCGTATGGCGGCGAAAGGGTAAAATACGCCGTCCCACGGTGGGGGTTCGTCTAACGGCAGGACAGCAGACTCTGGATCTGCGTATGGAGGTTCGAATCCTTCACCCCCAGCCTGAATCCCATATTCGATTGGCACAGATTCAAAGTTGGTTTCAGGCCTGAAAATCGCCGCCCGGCTCTTCAGCCGGTTTGGGATAGAGGATTTTGTCTGCTTCCTGAACGGCCCAGGGTGTTAGCACGTGGGGTGAACGTCGGCCCGAGCTGAAGATATGCTCGACCGTTACCCCGCGAACGATGAGCGCGTCGGCGATGAGGGAGCGGTGACAGCGCCAGGGGACCGCTTCGGCGCACATAATGGCGACCTGCTCCTGGCCGGCTGCAGCGATCAGCTCATCGATGGCGGTCCAAAATTCTTTCGTCATCATGTAGTCGGCAAAGCCGCGAAAAGAGTCGTTGCGCCAGCCGGTGTTGGGAGAATCGGGTTTTGGGCGGCGCAGACCGCCGAGGGCGGCTATATGCGCGTAGGCAATGTCCGCTTTTGCCAGTTCGCCGGGCAGTGTCTCACGGTTGAACTGTGGATTGCGCCGCGAGCGCGGCACGCTGCGCACGTCAACCACCCGGCTGACGCCGTGCGCTTGAAGCAGGCGAATGAATTCCTCTAGGCTGCGAGTGGAATGGCCGACCGTGTAGATGCGGGTGTTGCCAAATGAGGTTTCTTCAGGCATTTGGTGGCGCCGGTGCGTTGCGCGAAGCGAAAACCGTGCGCTCCTGGCGGACGATCACGTATGGCACGCGGATCACGCCCATGGCAGCGTTGGCCGTGTTGCTGATTTCTACATTATAAATCGGCGTAAACGTTTCGCGCGTGACTTCCAAATACTTATGAAGATTGGATACCGTCGCCATGCGCATGAAGCCGTCGAAGCGAAAATGGCCAACCAGTGCGCTCATGGGTTCAAACTTGCGATTGGGCTCGTTCGGGTCGTAATCCAGCGGCTCGCTGGCTGGCGGCATCAGGTGAAAGGCGTTGATCTGCACCACCGCGATGAACAGTTCAGGGTAGCTGATGGGCTTGAGCTGGCCGGATGTGGCGAACAATACCTTGGCGTTGTGTAGGGCAATGTGATCGGGGGCGTAATTGGTGCGCAACCAGGTGCTCACGCGTATTTGCTCACGGGTGATCAAATCTCCCCAGCACATATTAATGCCGGTGTACAGCATCACGCTGGTAACTTTATCGTTAACATCCAGCTCGTAGGCGGGTTTCACGGCTTCGGTGGGCATGGTTCCTCCTCTCGGCAACGTGGAAGGGATGTTCCTGGCGGTTTCGCCGGGTGTATAGGCGGGTTATCCCCGATCCTAAATCAGGATCAACGTATAGGAAGCAAGAATCAGGCCAATTTCTCCTCTGGCCGTGTGTATCTGAGCTGGACAGCAGGGATCAAATAATTTTCGAATGCTTTTTGCTGGTCGTAATCTGGCTGCCAACCCCAATCCCGACGTGCAGCGCTGTCGTCGATGTCCGCGGGCCAGCTATCCACAATCGCTTGGCGGCGCAGATCGGGCTTGAAGGTCACGCGCGCATCCGGAAAGGCCGTTTTGACCATCTCGAAGATTTCCGCCGCCGTCGGGCTGAAGCTGGTGACGTTGTATACGTACTGAGTGAGCTTCTCTTTTTCCGCTGAGGCCAGCATGATGAGCGATTTGACCGCATCCGGCATGGCCATAAACGGCAGGCGTGTATCCGGTCGGACAAAGCACTCGTACGGTTCACCTTTCGCGGCCGCATGCAGCATTTCCGGGCCGTAATCGCTCGTGCCACCGGTTGGCACCGTATCGGCGCTGATCAGCCCGGGGAACCGCAGGCAGCGGAAATCCAGGCTGACTCTTGCCTGTTCCTTAGCCAGTTGGCGGTAGTGCGAGGCGTAGTATCTGCCCAGGTGCTCACAGTACAGCTTGTTGCAGCCGTACATGGTCGTCGGCGTACAGAAATCGCCCTCTTTAACCGGCCCGAGTTGATTCTTGACCTCCAGGCTGGGTAATCCATAGGCGGCGATGGAGCTCGGGTAAATGAATTTGACTGGCCTGCCCTGCCATTGGGATTGCTCTATACCCAAACGAAGCAGATTCAAGGTTCCTTCAACATTCACTTTATGGGCCGCTTCAGGGTTGTATTCGGCTTTTGTGGAGAGGATTGAGGCCAGATGATAAATGGTGTGGATTTCATGCTCGGCGACCAACCGACCGAGGAGCATGTTGTCGAGGATATCTCCTTGGATGGTGCGGTAGCAGTAAGGTTTGAGCTCTTCATCAAGAGGCGCCAGGTCGAGGGCTACGATATCCACCATGCTGTTCTGACCGAGGTAAGGGATCAAACCGTGGCCAATTTCGCCGTTTGCTCCCGTGATGAGAACGACCTCTTTACGCATGAACGCTACCTCCCTGAATATGTCTGAAACGGATCGCAACGCCTCTTTGCGATCTCATTATACTTGCGAACGAATTTTCTCGAACCGTGTAGTTTGTCGCATTTTGGCAGCATATTTGTCAGGTAGATAAAAAGTGGGCTTCAGCTCTCCCTGCGCCGAAACCCACTCTAAATGCCGTCATCTAGCCTGCATCTCAGGAACTGGCCATGCCTTCCTTGGCTTTCTTACCGCGAAACCATGTGCGCCATTCCCGGTTCTCCCACACCACCAGGATGGGAGAAGCATTGAAGATGGATGAATAGGTGCCGCTGAAAACCCCGATTAACAGGACGATCACGAAGTGGCGGATGGTGACCCCGCCGAACAGGGCCAGGGCAAAGAGTGTGAACATGACCGTGAGCTGGGTGTTGATCGAACGGTCCAGGGTCTGAATGACAGAATGGTTGACCACCGTCTCGAAGGGCACGCGCCGGTAGATGCTGGAGTTTTCACGAATGCGGTCGAAAACGACGATCGTGTCGTGTACGGAGAAGCCGATCACGGTCAGCAGCGCGGTCAGGAAGAGCGAATCGACTTCCCATCCCAGGAAGTGGCCGAAATAGGTTTCGAAGCCCAGCACCACCAGCACGTCGTGCAGCATGGCAATGATGGCTGCGGTGCCAAAGCGGAAAGCGTGAGGCACTCCTCGGAAGGCGAATGTGATGTAGAGCAGGATGCCCAGGGCTGCCGCGGCGACAGCCTCCCCGGCGCGTACGGCTACCTCGCGGCCGATTGCCGGACCGACCGAATCGAACTCGAGCACGGTCACCTTGCTGCCGAATTTGGTCTCCATTTTGCTGACCAGGTCGTTCTTTTCGGCATCGTCGATCTGCCTGGAACGAATGATTAACGTGTTTGAGCCAGAAGATTGAACTTCCGCGCCAGGAAGTCCATTCGCGTTCAACAACTCGACCACCTGGGCTGGTTGCGGTGTTTTTCCCGCCTCAAATTGCACGGTCAGCAGGCTGCCGCCGGTGAAATCGATCCCGATCCGTAAACCCCATATAATCAGGCCAATGACGCCCGGAATGATCACCAGGAGGGAGATGGCGAAATAAAGATATCGCTTTCCAATGAGGTTCATGAACGCGCTCCTAAAGACCAAACCACCTGGGATGTTCGGTAAATTTCAGGCTGTCCAGCACGGTGTGCAGAAACGTGCGGGTTACAACGATAGCGGTGAACAGGCTGACGCCGACGCCCAGCGCCAATGTAAGGGCGAACCCCTTGACGATGGTCGCACCGAATGCACTCCCGAACCAGAACAGGATCAAGCAGGTGATCAAGGTCGAGAAGTTCGAGTCTCGAATGGACGGCCAGGCTCGCTGCCAGCCCAGATCGATGGCCTGGCGCAGGGTGCGCCCGGCGCGCAGCTCCTCCTTCAGCCGTTCGAAGATCAGAATGTTGGCGTCCACGGCCATGCCGATGCTCAAGACGAAGCCGGCGATGCCCGGNAGGGTCAGCGTGACAGGGATCAGCTTGAAGATGGCGAAGGTGGTCGAAGCGTAAACCAGCAGNGCCAGATCGGCCAAAATGCCGGGAAGGCGGTAATAGAGTCCCATGAAGAGGATGACCACCGAAAGGCCGATCAACCCGGCAATGACGCTTTTACGCAGCGAGTCTTGGCCAAGCGTAGGCCCAACTGTGTTACTCTCGACAACCTTGAGCGGCACCGGCAGCGAGCCATAACGCAGTTGCACGGCCAGGGCATTGGCGCTTTCGGCGGTGAAGTTGCCCTCGATGATCCCGCTGCCCTGGGTGATGGGATTTTTAATGCTCGGGGCCGAGATCACCTTCTTATCCAGCACGATGCCAAGATATTGCCCTACATGGGTGCTGGTGTAATCAGCGAAGATTTGTTTCCCTTTGTCGGTGAGGGTGAACTGGACGACAAAACCGGCGGTTGGGTCTGTGGTGACGCTGACCGATTTCAGATCGGCGCCGGTCATCACGGTGTGATAAATGGTGGGTGCTGCGGTTGGAGTGGGGGAGGCCTGCGGAGTTCCGGTTGCGCCCGCGGCTGCTGCGGGAGGCGTGCCGCTCGATTCCGGCGTCGCGCTTCCGATCGAAGTGGCCGACGCCGAGGGTGTTTCCGTTGCAGCGGAAATTGTCGTCGTGGCGCTCGCCCCTGGCGTGACAGCCGTAGTCGTTTGCGCGGTGGCCAGTCGTTTGCGCGGTGGCGGTGGTCGTCCCGACCGGCTGTCCGCTCGTTCCAATGTCGGTCTGGATCACGGTGCCGTCGGGCGGCGGATTATTGCCGAAATCGACAAATTCGAGCAGGCCGGTTTCTTTCAAGACATTGATCACCTGCTCGGTGTTCGTCAGCCCGGGGAACTCGCCTACGATGCGGTTGCTGCCGGCTACCTGCAGGGTAACTTCGCTCACGCCCAACCCATTGGCGCGGTTTTCCAGGATTTGGCGCGCATCGTTGAGCTGCTGGGCGGTGACCACAGTGGTTGGGGGTACATCGGCCTGCATCAGCACCTGCAAACCGCCTTGCAGATCCAAACCAAGCTGGGTTTTCAGATCACGGTTGAAGCTTCCAATGTGGATGCCCGGATTATTGGGCAGATCGATCCAGATTACGACAGCCACAAGTACAAGAATCAAGATCAGGCTGACCGTGTTCCTCTGACTCATGCGATTGGGGCCTCCGATTCAAGCAAATGCCAGCCATGGGCCGGCTGAGCAGGAATTATAACCTTATTGAATATCCGTGAACAGGGTAACAAGAGCCAAAGTAAGTCCTATCGGCGTGAGGAAATGAACGCCAGCACCCGATCCCGTACCTGCTCGGGCGTGAGTTGATCGGTGAAGATCACCAGGTCGGCGTGCTGACGCGCGTGGCGGAGTCGGCGCTGCTCCTCCTCATATTCGGCCCGGGTCCAATTCAGCCTGCGTCGTTTTAGCGTTACTTCGTAAGATACATCCAGAAAGATCAGCACATCCGGATTGGTGATGCGCCGCCACATATCGGCCACATAGGAATGCTCCTGGGCGATATGGCGGGCGACCACGCCGCTGGCCCGCAGATTTGCGATCAAGGTGGTCTTGCCGGCAGCGCAAGGGCCAACCACGCCCACCAGCAGCGGCTTCTGTTCTTGCGCCATGCCAGAGCTCTGAATTTCTTGTATGGAAAAATCACCGCCCATACAGGGCGGTGGTGAAAGGATGAAGCCTAGGAGACAAAATCAACCGGCAGGCGGACAGTCAGCCGCCGCGCGCCGTCTCCCTGGCGATGGACCACACGCATCACCACCACACTCATGTCATCCTCGGGGCGCCCTTCGTCTAGGCGAATGGCGTGGTTGAGCAGGTCATCGGCGATCTCCTGGGCGCTGGGCTCCTGGTCTTCCAGCATCGCATCCAAAAAGGTGCGGATGTCGAAGCTGCGGCCGTAACGCTCACCGGCCGTATGCACGCCATCGGTGTACATCACCACGGTTAACCCAGGCTCCACCGGTATTTCACAGATCGATGGGCGCGTGTTGCGTGTCGTGCCGATGGGCATGCTCTCCGAATCCAGACTGTCTATCTTTTCGTTGTGCGCGATGTAAACCGGTGATGGATTGTTGCGTGTGATCACGACTGTGCCGGTCTGCAGATCGACAGAGAGCACGTTCAAAGTGGCGATCACCTTGCCTTTGCGCTCGGTGAACAAATAATCCGAGGCGGCTCGTGCGGCGGCACCATCGCGTACACCTTCGGCCAGCAGGCTGATCACCTTGCGAACGACCATATTGGAGATCACCTTGGCACCCTTGCCTGAGGTCTGTCCATCTGCAAGGACGACCGACAGGCCGCCGTTGGGCCGTTCGACCACTTCGAGGGTATCGCCACTCTCTGAGGAGGCATATTTATTAATTTTTGAGGCGGCGATTAAGATTTCCATAAATCAAATTGTACATCAAATCAATTCACTTGGCGCATACGGCTATGGTGCGTTGATCCTCTGGCTCATGCGCCTTATGGTCGGCGGGCAAGGATGATCTGCACCCGGCTCCCAGACAGTTCGGCCGTTTCTACGCGGGGCTCGAAGCCAGCCTGGATGAGGGGCGTGAGCAGATGGATGGAAGCATCGCCAGCCTGACCGGTGATGGTAAACAGCCATTGCGCCGAGCGTTCGAGCAACGATGGCCCGGTGATCCAGGCAGAGAGAGCGATGACCAAACGGCCGCCGGGAACGAGAAGGCGGTAAGTTTCTTCCAGGGTGCGCGGATCGAAGATGAAGCGGGTAGGGAAGGTGGCGATGATGGTCTCGAAAGATTGGTCGGGGAAGGGGAGTCTCTGGGAAAGGGCGCGGATCAGGCGCGGCGATGTGCAGCCGTGGTGCATATAGGAAGGGAGACGGCTGCGCAAATTGCGCATAGCCAATCTACCCATCTGGCTGCTCTCATCCACACCCGCTGCCCACAGACCTTGATCCAGCAATTTGGCTTGCAGATGTCCTGGTCCGTGCCCAAGTTCAAGCACATGGTTGCCATGAACGTAGGTGAGGGTTGTGTAAACCCAATCCTCCCATCTTCCCAGCGAGACGAAACGGGCAACCCAATCGTAGCTCCAGGCGAATTGGTGGTAAAGGAGATGAAAAAACAGGCGAAACAGAAACGAAAATGGGTAAGAACGGTCCATAAATGGTTGTCAAAGCCGTTAGAAAAATACCGTTATGGTATACTCATGAAAGCATTCCCAGGCATGGTTTTCGCTTGCGTGGCGATGCGATCAGGTTTTTGACCGATGAATAGTTTTGCTTTGAGGAGGACTTCAGATGCTGAATGAGCCTATTCATGTGACGGATGCGGCATTCGAAAAAACGGTGTTGCAGTCTAGCCTGCCGGTAGTGGTGGATTTTTGGGCGCCCTGGTGCGGACCGTGTAAAATGGTCGCCCCTGTCCTGGAAAAAATAGCTCGCGAGTACGCCGGAAAGCTGATTGTCGCCAAAGTCAACACCGATGAAAACCCGGAATGGGCGGAGAAATACGGTATCCAGGGCATCCCGACCATGCTGCTGATAGCCAACGGCAAGATCGTCCACCGGCAGGTAGGAGCGCTGCCCGAGCCGATTTTGCGTGACATGATCGATCAGTTCATGGACGTGGTCCAGGCTGCGTCCAAAAATTGACCATTGGCATCATGGTGAGGCGCACTGCATAGTGCGCCTTTTTTGATTCTCCCAAAGCAAATCACTCTTTCACTCTAACGATGTCCGCCCCCAAGCCGCCCAGCTTCACATCAACCTGCTCGTAGCCGCGGTCGATCTGGGTGATGTTGCGGATGACTGACTTCCCTTCTGCGGAGAGGGCTGCCAGGACCAGGGCTATTCCTGCGCGGATATCCGGGCTTTCCATTTTTTCGCCAGCGAGAGGGGTGGCCCCCTGAACGATGCAGCGGTGCGGATCGCACAGCACGATTTGGGCTCCCATGCTTACCAGCTTGTCCGTAAAGAACATCCGGCTTGGATACATCCAGTCGTGGAACAGGATCGTGCCGGAGGACTGGGTGGCGACGACGATGGCGATGGACATCAGATCCGTTGGGAACGCCGGCCAGGGCATTACGCTGATCTCCGGGATCGCTCCACCCAGGTCTGGTTCGATCGTCAGCCGCTGCTCGGACGGGACGATGACATCCTCGCCATCGACCGTCCATTCCACGCCCAGGCGCCCGAAAACGAGCTGGATCATGCCCAGATACTGTGGACCGGCGTTGCGTATGCGGATCTCCCCATGCGTCACCGCGGCTGCACCGATGAAGCTGACGACCTCCAGATAATCGGGGCCGATGGTGAAATCTCCGCCGCCCAACCGATCCACTCCGTGAATGTACAGGGTGTTCGAGCCAATATTCTCGATATGCGCCCCCATACGGTTCAGCGCCATGCAAAGCTCCTGGATGTGAGGTTCGGAGGCTGCATTGCGAATGACCGAATCGCCTTTCGCCAGGACGCAAGCCATGATGGCATTCTCGGTGGCGGTCACGCTGGCTTCATCCAGTAAGATATCGGCTCCGTGCAGCTGCCGCGCACGGAAATGGAAACTGCGATTGTAAGTCACCTCTGCACCGAGGGCTTTGAGAGCCAGGAGATGCGTATCCACACGTCGGCGGCCAATCACATCGCCGCCAGGCGGCGGCAGGTGCAGCTCCCCAGTGCGGGCGGTCATCGGTCCGGCCAGCAAGATCGATGCGCGGATCTTGCGCGTCAGATCCTCGTCCAGGTCGGCAGAGCGCACCTCGCGCGCCTGAACGCGCCAGGTATGCGGNGCCAGGGTTTGGATGTCCACGCCGAGGCTCTCCAGCAAACATCGCATGGCCTGAACATCCCCAATTTCGGGCACATTGCGCAGGATAATGGCCTCTTCGGTCAACAGGCTGGCCGCCAGCAATGGCAAGGCTGCGTTCTTGTTTCCGGACGGCGTGACCTCGCCCCGCAGGGGTCTGCCGCCGTGAATGATGAACTGTTCCATTTTTTTTCCTTACATCTCCACTTATCGGCCAGATTCCGGCTTGTTCCTTGCACCCGGTTGAAGGGCGATTCCTCTGCGACAACCAACTCCCCGAGCACCTTCGCTGACCGCATTTTAAGCCAGGATCGTAAAATCGCCAAGTTTCGTTTTCGGATATAATGATGCCATGGTTGTCACCCTGATCGGGGTCAGTTTAATCGGCCTGATGACTGGCCTGCTGATCAATTACCTCGCCGACGTATTGCCGCTCACCCGCCGCATCAGTCGGCCCATTTGCGTAGAGTGCGGCCGTCCGCTAGGCTGGCGCAACTTCCTCCTGTTCAGGCCATGCCCGGTGTGCTCCACGCCGCGCTCGCTGCGCTCTTACCTTGTGCCGATTGCGGCCATGGTCGCATACGCCGCAGCCTGGATCTGGCAATCCGGCCGTATTCCTTTCTGGCTGGCAGCGATCGTACTGGCCTATTTCGGCCTGGTCGTGATCATCGACCTNGAGCACCGCTTGATACTGCATCCCGTCAGTCTGGTCGGCTTGATTCTCGGATTGGGATTCGGCGTTTACGTCAATGGGATTGTCAAAACCTTGTTGGGCGGCGCGGCGGGCTTTATCATCATGCTGGCGCTTTACTACCTGGGGGAGCTCTTTGCGCGCTGGCTGGCCAAACGCCGCGGACAGACCCTTGATGAGGTCGCGCTCGGCTTCGGCGATGTGAATCTTACCGCGGTGCTCGGCTTGATGCTGGGTTGGCCCGCGGTCCTGGCCGGGATCGTCGTCGCCATCCTGTTGGCCGGGCTGGTGAGTATGATTTACCTGGTTTATCTGCTCATCACCCGCCGCTACCGGTTGTTCACGGCCATCCCTTATGCGCCGTTTCTGGTTATCGGGACGGTAATATTATTGTCCTTCATCCGGTAGGATACGGGTAATCGATGCGTCTGCTATTGTGTAACGTATTACATCCGGAGTCGTTTACATATGAGGGAGCGCGATGAAGNCGCCATCGCTCGAACTTCCCGATGACCAACTCGTCCATCGCGCGATCCGGGGTGACAATGGCGCTTTCGGTCAGCTTTACGAACGCTATTTGGAACTCATTTACCGGTATATCTATTTCCGGGTAGCCGATTCATACGAAGCGGAAGACTTGACCGAAACTGTATTCTTAAAAGCCTGGGAAGCTCTCCCGCGTCTGCGCGAAAAAAACCTGAATTTCAAGGCCTGGCTGTATCGCGTGGCGCACAACGTGGTCGTCGATCGGCACCGCATGCACAAGCCCACTGTTTCTCTTGACCAGGTGGTGCTGCAGAAATCCTTCATCGGTGAAAACCCCGAGACCACTGCCCAGGATGGGGAAACCGCTGCGGAGATAGCCAGGTTGATTGCCAGCCTCGATGAAGATTTGCAACAGGTCATTACCTGCCGCTTCATCATGAATATGAGCCATGCGGAGACGGCGGTCATTCTCGGTCGCTCAGAGGGATACGTACGCGTGTTGCAGCACCGTGCATTGAAGAAGCTGAAGGAAATCTTGAAGGACGAGACGCTGAATGAATGACCTTCAGGCAGAACAACTGGCCGCATACCTCGAACTCGAGGAAGCGGGACGAATGGAAGCCCAGGAGTGGCGGCTGAGCCACCCCCATGAAGCCGACGAACTCGCGCCTCTGCTCCAGATAGCTTTCATGCTCCGCAGCGCTCCGCCGGCGCCCATGCGCCCCGAGTTTCTCCGCGAATCGCCTCAGAGGCTGTTGCGCCGCATCAANTCCNGCGCAACCAGGGAATCTGTAACAATCTTACAAAAGTTACGTTATTTATGGCAGATGAGCCTGGGCGCGACCGTATTGGGTCGGCCGGTTTTAGCATGGATTGGCATAGCGGTTCTGGCAGCGGCTCTCTTGGGAGCCGGCGCGGTTTCAGCGTCTAATTCAGCTCTGCCAGGTGATGCGCTTTATCCGGTCAAACTGCAGGTCGAACATATGCGGGTCGCCGTGGCAAGTCCAAACCAACGCCTGGAACTGGAGTTGCAGTTTATCGAGACTCGTCAGGAAGAAATTCGCAAGCTTATCCAGACCGGGCGATACGCACATCTGGCGCAGGCATCAGAACTTTACAAAAACGAAATGAACGAACTGGCCTCTAATCTGGTAAAATTAGAGGCAGATAACCAGAATCAAGCCTTTTCATTATCACAGCAGTTTGAGACAGCGTTAAGCAATAACATCGCTGTCTTGTCGGAATTACTGGTAAAGGTCCCGGTACAGGCGCGGCCAGCCATCGAGAATGCCATCGAGGCCTCGAACCACGAGAAGGAGAGTTTACGTCACACCCCCAACACACCTCCGGGCTTGTCGAATGATCGCGAAGATACGCCAGTACCGTTTCAGGTAACCCCGGAGGGTGACCATAAGGGGAGAAAGACAGAAGTGCCCAACGGGAAATCGACGGATGTGCCCAATGGAAAACCGACCGATAAGCCACCCAACCGAACGGCAAGCAGTACCCCCCAACCAGAGACCGGCGACAGCCAGCCGCCCGGCCTGGCAAAAACCCCTGAAAACAGGCCGACCAGGAGTAAGTAGGGAAGGCTTGATTGCTTATTTAAAAGGGGAAGATCGCTTCGGCCAGGGTATGGTCGAGTTTGCCCTGGCGTTGCCGATTTTGCTCTTGCTGGTTATGGGCATCATCGAAGGCGCGAGGCTGCTGTTCATCTACGCCATTGTCAGCTCCGCCAGCCGCGAGGGCGCGCGTTACGCGGTGGGCGTCGGAACCAATAACACCGGCATCCCGCAATATGATGATTGCGCGAATATTAGAGCAGCCGCAAAACGAATAGGATCGATTGCCGGAATTGGTGATAGCAATATTCAAATTTATAAGCTCTCTTCCACCAATGTTGCCACCGCTTATTGCCCCAATAATGCTCCCTCGACCATGCCCTTTGGGCGGGGAGACCGGGTACAGGTGAAAGTGACGATTTCGTATCGGCCAATCGTTCCGCTCGTACCCTTCCCATCAGGATTACCGATTGTTTCTGCGAATGCTCGATCTGTAATCTCTGATGTATATATTCAGGCCTCTGAACAACCAAACGTGGTATTCACTACAACGGTCCCACCCTCCCCTACACCTAATCCAAGCACTCCCACACCGACCCAGAAAGTTCCGCCCGGTCAGGCTACCAATACCCCAACTCCGACAACGACGCCTACACCGACGCTTCCCTTGTGCAGCGAGAGCGGCATCATTACCGGTGCCATTACCCAGGGTGATAAGAACTGGGAACCGCACGCTTATAAGGTTCAGATCATCAACACGACTCCAAACGATGGTACAGGCATTACTGGGCACCTGATTTCGTTGACCGCTCAATGGCAGACTAATTCCTATCTTCAATCCATTTATTTTGCATCCGCGCTGATTGCTTCTCCGAACAGCGGAAACCCGGTAATTGCAACCTGGCCGTCAGACGCCCC
>JGI24721J44947_10000670_pt1 | contig 46977 bp, 36 predicted proteins | sample YelNatPaOPGAMG01_FD_44947 | JGI IMG/M metagenome (IMG submission 44947) | reverse complement strand
ACTCCATGTGGCAAAGCCATGAACGCAAACTTTGCATGTCGCGCTATAAGGTGAACATCCGGTTTTACAAAAACCAACTCTGAAGCAACAGGAAAAGCAGAAAACTGCGGGAACACATCTAATAATTTACGACCTTCATATTGGCGCGAAGTAATAACAGTCAACCGTGCATTAGGGTGTCTCAGGACTAACCTAATAAGTTCTTCTCCAGAGTAACCTGATGCACCTACAATAGCCACCTCAACAAGTTTACTCATATATTTTACAAATCAATTAACAATTCTAAGTACATCCTACTCAAATGCTGAATAATGCTGCGATCATCCAAGCTTGGCAATATGATTGTTAACGTGCGATGATACTATATGAGTCGGACAGAGCTTGGCACTCGGACAATAGTTGTGCCAACGACTTTATCATGCCANGATTGTTTTTCTTCATCCCAAGAACACCAAATAAAGCCTAAAAACATGGGAAATGCAGAAATAAGCGCAACAAGAGCCCGTACCAAAGCCACGCTAAAATTAATCGGGGTCGCATCCAGCCGAATAATCTTTATCTTCAAAATTATGCCCCCAATAGTTGTATTTTTCCATGACCACATAGCAACATGGTATCCAACCCAAACCAGCAACCAAATCGGCCATAATTGCAAAAATCCAACTATCATGGTGATAATTATAAAGTCCAGAATTGTCGCTGCCAATCGAATCCAAAATCCAGCTCGTGCATATGCAGTCTCCAAAACNTTATTCGCCGGGGTTGCAGATGGTTCTTTTGCCTGCTGCATCGTAATGGTTGGTGGTTTAGGTGACACTGGTTGTTCTGCCATGCAGGGTTGAGCCGCTGGTTGAGCTGATGGTGGCTCATTTGAATCTGCTGTTTTATTTATGTTAGATTCTGTTGTTGAGGTTGGAGGAGTTGACGTCTCCTGGGGANGCGCTACAGTTCCAGTCACAGGTGGTGGCTGGGGAGAAAACCTGTTAGGTGTAAAATCCTGAGGGGGCACTTTCTTTTCATTGCAAGCGATACCATTCTCATTTTCAGAGTCCTTGCTAAACAGAGCAATCAATGGCGTACCCAAAGACAGGGGTAACGTCAGCATCCAGATCGCAAAACCAAAGAAAGGGATAGCAAGAACAAAACTTAAAATAATAAATCCTGAAATGAGTTGAATAAAAGATTTCTGAAAAAGCTTCAGGCCTGTTAATTTAGCGATACCCTCACCAATAGCCACGCATAAACCGACCTGTCCGAAAATAAATAACACAAATATTGCAAGTGCAACAAATGGTATGAATAAAATTCCAATAATAGTTAAAATTAAAAAGACTAACAATGGAACCAACAGTACTAACACAATTAATCCGATTAAAAATGCCAGAATCCCTTTTTTAATTATAGTTCTTTTGCATTTCTGCGCTGCATCACTAAATACCAGGAGAAACCCAAGCAATAACAATAAGAATAAAAGACTTAAAACTAATTTAATTCCAATGATGGCGAAAATCGGAAACAAAGAAGACCTATGCCAGAACCTCATCTCATCAAAAAACGTTGAATTCTCATGCCCATGAAAAAACCTGTTAAAAAAACGACCCTTATTAAGTTCATAACACTTTCCATTTATCACTGAATATTTTTCAACTTGGCATCCAGGAAGAAGAGTCACATCACCACCAATGCACAGCAAAGTTCCATAAACTTTACCAGAAACATCTACTTTTCCATTTACTACGATTACATCACGATTTACCTCTCCATCAATGGTGACATTGCCCCAAAAAACAGCCAGATTCTCTATAGTTTTACCTTGTTCCAAATGGTAATCCTTGCCTACAACCAGGACGTCTTTAGTGGTTTCTGAGACAAAAGCATTTAGTTTCAGATTTAATAATTTATCTTTTATCTCCTGGATTGCACCGGATAAATCAACAATGTTAGATTGAGATTGAGCATCTGCGACAAATATTTTGGTTTTGAGATCATTAAAAACCTGCTCAAGTATTCTATTCTCATCGGTTTGCCCTGGTGCTTGCGTTGAAAATATCACAAGCACTAGAAACACCAGTTTAAACCAATTAGTAACCAATTTTGACAACGTTCTTTGATTAGATTTCATAGCCTGTTTTGTTTTTAATTTTTAACACTCAAATTTATCCATTTAGATATAAAACTACTTATAGCGATTAATGCCATCACACAACTTACCATAAGAATCAGGATGCATAGAAAGACTGGTTGTTTGACTGATACAGTAAGTAACTGTACAGCATTGTTAGACAATATTTGCAGCAACGAGTAGAAAACCCAAGCAACAGACTGAACTCCATCTAAAAATTCATAAAAAGCAGACGTTTGAAATAAAGACCAGAGGTAATAGCCAAGAAAATAAATTCCAGCAAAGATAAAAGAACTAATACAAATCAGACAGATTTTTTTGGCTAATGAACAATCTTCCCATGAACACAAGTACCATGGCTGGTGATTTTGGGTGGCTCTGACTTTTTGCATAACACGTGGAATTAGTGTTACCGGGGCTTTACGCATCGGTAGCGCACTTAACTGTTCATCAATTAATCTTTCCAAAATGTCATTCTTTTTTTTATCTCGCATAACCAGGTTATGTTATTGGTTGCGTTTTAAACTATTTACCCATTGAATTTGGCCCTTTTGTTATTTCAGGGAACTCATCATTAATTGCGCAGGCAACTGGAAATCGTGAACTGAGTTTCTTTCTCAAACACTCCCGCGCACGAAAGATATCTGTTTTCACTTTGCCTAAAGAAATATTTAATTCGGCAGCTATCTCTTCGTAAGTCATTCCTTCGAAATGATACAAAACAAGCGGGACTCTTTGAGAATCTGGTAACTTGCAAAGTAATTGTTCGATCAACACATGTAATTCATTTTCGTTTATCTGCTCCAGCTGCACTGAGTCAACCGGTATTTCAATAGTTTGCTGATCGCTGGTCGAGTTACTTTCGATTTCAGAAAAAAAGCACCATTTATTTCTAAACCTTTTCAGGTGATTGATGCACAGGTTTCTTGTGACAATCTTAAGCCAACCGCCCGCAGTTGGACTATCAACCAGCTGATCAAAAATTTTGTAAGCTCTAATAAAAACCTCCTGAGAAATATCTTCAGCTTCAGTTTCATCACCCAACAACCTACAAGCAACTGTGAATACCATGTCCTGGTAATCTCGCATAAATGATTCAAACTGATGATCATCAGGCATTTTTCAACTTTACCACAGGTCAAACTAAGCATTCCATTTATTCTGATAAAAATACAATCGGCTACCTATCAAAGTTTCGATTTTTTTTATTCCAGTAAAATCATTGACCAGAAAAAAAATTTAGCTTTCTATAAGACACATGAAATTTTTGGTAATATTGGCCTGTTTTATAGCATTAACAAGTGGTTGCGCTTTGATTAAGAAGACCAAAGGCTCCAGTTCAAACAAGCCTGAATCAACCAAACAGGTCTCAACAAACAAAAGCATCTCTTTAAATACCAATATTCAAAATCAGGCCACACTTAACATAACAAATAATGGCAAGATTTTAACCCTAACTTCAGTGCCTGAAGGCAAAATAGTCACTGTAAATTCCAATTTAAAGTTTGTTGTGATCAACTTTGGTTTTTCGGTAATACCCCCGGCAGATACAAAGCTTGGAGTATANAGAAACGGTTTAAAAATCGGCGAGGTAAAATTGACTAATTATTTATTGGAAAACAACGCTGTTGCTGACATAACCTCCGGCGAAGCTGAAAAAGGCGACATTGTTAAAATGGACTAATTAATGTTTGCGGTTTGGTTTGTTGAAACTGGTTCTGGTTGAGTAATATCCTGCCTCATTAGTTGGTTGAACAGCTTGAATCTTTGTTCATCCAGCAATTCCAGTTTTTTGACTAATTTTTTCACCTGTATATTTGAATTTTGGGGTATTGAAGTTTTCGTTATTGGTGTGCGAATGGCCAATCCTCCCCTCAGATATTCTGTGATTGCTAACAAGTATTCATCAATCAAAGGCCTCACTTCATTCCTTGCTGACCACCTCATAGTATCCAGGTTTACTCTTTTGGCTTCCAGGATTGGCCTTTGAATATCAATATCCCACATTTCTACAAAATTTTTAAGGGGAATTTCAGATAACGTTGGAATGGAATTGGAACTTATGCGTTCTTTGACCTGGACTTTCAAGACTTGCTCTAACTTTTCAAATGTCAAATGCACGGGCTCCATTCCTGGGCGGAATCTGGTTGAATTCGAAGTAATGACCAAAGTCCACCATTTTTCTACATCCAGTGGGGTTTGGAAAAAGTCGGCATAGATGAGATAAAAAGCGGTCTGCCAGTTATAGTATTTATTAAGTTCTTGTATGAACCTACAAATACGGGTGCTACCATCAGGCAATTCCAACAAAGACAATACGAATAAAGCCGCGGAGTGTTTGTAGCTTTCAGCTCCGGCACCAGTCATTGAGTTCTGGCCAGGCATTGACAATTCCTCAAAACTGACAGCGGCATTTTGTCTGAGCCATTCCTTTGACGTTGCCAGGGTATCTGTTTTGACTCTACGTTGCATAATAAAGGAGTTCGGCTCCAATAAAAGCTCCGGGCCTGTACGGTCAACAACAAGCTGGGTCATTCCTACGGTCAACCATGTAGGTATTTCCAAATAAGGGTTTCCGGGTCTCCGATAGGCAAGCTCAAGAATCAATGATTGTACTATTGCTTCAACAAACTTTTCCGCCCGTACTTCATCAGCTGTTTCAATCTCGCCAACCCAACCATCTTTATAAACTCTGGATACTACTATTGGTGGTTGGTTACTAAGAGGAGTAAACTGAATGTTAACCTTTATCCGCCCTCGCCATTGGTCCTTTTTGAAAGATAAAATATCCAAAAATGAGTTTTTGACCCTCGTACACATAACCAATGCCAATGAAGGATCAAGTCGGATAAATGAATCGGGAGAGGGTAATTCTTTTAAAGATGGATGACCGATATCCTGAACAGCGCCAGTTACAATAAATTGTCCATTATCTGCGCTNAACAATGTCAGCCTTCCGGGTTTATCGCCCCTGCCTAAGTTAATTCCAAAACAAGCATGCCCGAGAAATATCAAAATAAATAGCAGCCCCCACTTCCCCATCCCGAAAGAAGCATGGGACTTTTTATTTCCCACAAAACATTTATCTTTATAATTCAAGACCTGATATTTAGCGAATATCCAGCGAACCTCGCATACAGTTCAAGCCAAAGGCATTTCTTATACTAATTTTTCGCGCTACAAGATCCACCACAGCTGCTTGTTGTAGCTGAAGTTGTAGTTGTTGTAGTTGATTTATTCTGCGTAGTGCCTGAGTTTGAACCAGTGGCACTGCTTTCCTTCCTGGACGCTTNTTTGTATGCCTTACTACGGTAATCGGTTATATAAAAACCATTGCCCTTAAATAACAAACCAGATCCGCCACTGATTAATCTTTTCAGTTTGCCTTTGCAGCCGTTGCTCGGACACACTTTTAATGGTTCTTCAGTTATGGACTGAAATACATCAAACTTTTTGTTGCACTTCAAACAAACGTACTCATATGTTGGCATAGGCATCACTCTATTACTTAATTCACTACCAGAGATATTAAATCAATTAATCTACGGACTCTTGAGACCTTCAAAAGTCCACGAATCAATAATCACCTCTGATATTGACTATTAATTAACATTTTTGTGCAGTCAAGTTATCAACGAATAATAATNGAAACAATCATGTTCAGGAACTCCTTTTCCTGGCGGTTGAGGAAAAACCAGTTCTGGTCATTTTCCCCCATCCCTGACCACCTTTTAGAAATTGAATCAAACCTTCTACTCGCCAAAGATTTGCAATTTGTCTGTATCCAAAATTTTCCAGGATAGCTGTACCTCCTAAGATTAATAATTCNGACAAATTCCTATTTTTTCTAAGGGTCAGCTCTTCAAAAATGAATGATCCTACACTCATAAAAATGCCAAATGCAATACTTAGAGAAAGGTAAGCAAGAAAAAATTGAGCACTCAGGACNCCACATAACCAGCTTATCGGGGTTATAACAAAGCCAAATACCTCTATTACCGGCCCAACAACATCCATCAGGAAGAAATAACTCATACCGATTATGCCTGGCGGACCGTACTTGAACGAGAAGATCATGTCTGAATGTTTCCAGAGTGTTTCTAATAATCCGCGCTGCCATCTGCATCTTTGCCTGCGCAATACACTTAAATTAGCGGGCGCCTCAGTCCAACAAACTGGATCCGGTACATATCGCATTTGATATTTTATTTTGTTTTCCCGATGAAACTTATGGAGCTTTACCACTATTTCCATATCCTCACCTACTGTACCGTGACTGTAGCCTCCAACCTTGATTGCGGCAGTGCGGTCGAAGACCCCAAAAGCACCGGAGATAATTAGCATAGCATCCAATTTAGTCCATGCCAATCTCGCCATGAGGAAAGCCCGTGTATATTCAACAATCTGGAACAGCGGCACAAGTTTACGAGGTAATCCTTCTTTAATTATTTGGCCGGCATGAACTTCACAGCCATTGGCAATCTTGATTCGGCCCCCTGCAGCTATCATTTCCTCAGGCTCTTCAATAAACGGTCGAACGACCTTTAACAATGAATCAGGACTGAGAATTGAATCCGCATCTACTGCACAAAATATAGGNTGTCGGCTTAAATTAATTCCTGCATTCAATGCATCAGATTTTCCGCCATTTTCCTTATCAATGACCAGCAATCGTGGGTACGATGGACTTCCGTANATACCACGGATAGGCTTATGCTTTACTTCTTCACTAAACGCCCTCTGGACAGGTTTTAATTTAAATGATTCAATTATTCTTTGCAGCGTCATATCTGTAGACCCATCATTAATCACCACGACTTCAAACTCTGGATAATGCAATGCCAATAATGAATTGATATTTTCCACAATTGTAGANTCTTCGTTATGTGCTGGAACAAGTATTGAGATTGGGAAACTAACGCCGCTTGTCATCAGCCACCAGGGGTCAGCCTGGCGTACTTTGTAAAAGTACTTTTTTATTTCTAACGTAGCCAAAATCAGCTGCGCTAAAAAGCAGAGCGCATGCACCATCAAATAAACTAGCACAACATAATTGGCCGCTAAAATAAGACTTATAAGCAGATTCCTAAACATTTGCTGAACCAGTCCAGTTTTGTTTTTCAATCAACAAGCTCATAGCTATCTCAGCAGATCTTCTAAACGGTCCCTTACAGGCATCTGTTAAAACAGCTAATCCTTTCTTACCTATCTTGTACAGTGAATCCGCAGCATTATACCGAACCCACCAACTCGGGTCGTTTAATAATGATTCCAAAAATGGAATAGCCGATTCTAATTTCATTACACCTGCGGCCCTGGCAGCTTGAGCGCGTACTTCCCAATTTTGATCATTCAATAATTTAAGGATATTTGGAATTGTTCGCGGATCATGAAACTCCATAGCTATTCTAACTGCAGATACTCTCAGGGCAGGATTTTCTGACTCCATACACTCAATAATTATTGGAATGGCTTTTAAATCTCCAATCTTGCCCAACGCATCTAAAATAATCAGTCGAACATTCACATTCTCTGTCTTTCTAAAAACGTCTAACAATTCATCAATTGATTTTCCACTTAAGCTTTCGAATATTTCCAATACCTGTTTACCTGGTGGTTTTTGATCATTTACTAATTTATCAAATAATTCCTTAATCGATGGACTTTGGCCAAGTAAAACCAGACTTCTGGCAGCTTCCAGGCGGACCTCGTATACATCGTCGTTAAACAAAATATTTAAATCTTCGATTACATCTGGGTCTTTAAAAAATCCGAGCCCTCTGCATGCCTCAAGCCGCTTCCACCAGAACCTGGATCTGGCTAAACTCTTATACAAATCCTTTAAACCCGAATCCTTTAATAACACCGAGAGCCTTTCTAAGTAATCACCCTTAAGTTTCGAATATAATTCTTCGGCTATCTCACTGATAATAATATCATCGCCTCTGCACAGACTATTCTTAAATGTTGAATACGATTCCGGATCGTCTAAAGCTGAAAAGATCAATGGTAACAAAATATTCTTTCGGTTTTCCTTTTTCGATAGCCGCCTGTTATAAAAATATCTGTGAATCAATAAAATGAACATCGAGATTATTGCCAACGCCAAAAAAAACATCGAACAATAAATAATAAACCTCAAAGCTGTATCATTCATTTTTATAAATAATCATCTGTATAGCGTGCGATTATAAAATAGCTGGCTAATTAATAAAGCTATGATTGCAAATTTTTGATAAATCGACAAAAATAAAATCATGAAAAAATTAATCTATTCCAGTGTTTGTTGGACGTGGCTTTTGCTTCTAACGTCAGGCTGTGTTATAAAAACGTTTACCACAGCAAAACCTAAAGGAACCGAACAAACCAAAGAAACTTTACTCGTTCTACCGTTTGAAAATTTAGCAAGCTCTCGATTCGCAGGGCTCAATGTAACCGAATTATCCATAACAATACTTCAAGCTCAGGGTCATTTTTTCATTAAAGATGCATCCTTAATAAATCTAAACAGCCAAACCCAACTTAGAAAGTTAGAAGTTACTTCATGGGAGAATCAAATAGCAATCGACACAAGCCATGCAATCCATCTTGGAAAACTAGCAAATGCAGACTTTGTACTATGCGGTGTAGTTAATGATTACGGTTACGTTGATGGCCTTGGCGAGACGGCCACCGTAGGAATTACAGTACGACTTATAGAAGTTAAGTCTGGACTTACTATTTGGACAGGCTCTATCTCAGAACGCTCTGCATGCTCGCCTTTTAACCAGGAAAGCATACAACGCCTTGCACATAATTCATTGATTGAATTATACACCAAAATGGAAAATGACCTTTGCGGAAAACATAATCAACCCCTTAACATACGGCCAGGCGTTCTTAAGCTGTCAAAATGATCTAATCTTACTAAACCCACATTTATGGATAGGCAGCAAATGCCAGAATGCCTCTTAAAAAGATTAATAACTTTGTTTTGTGTTTTTATATCCCTGTTTTCCCGGACTACTATACATTCCGAATCTATTTTGCCCAAAGAATCCACACAAATTAATACCAATACCACAATAATTTNGTCAGAGGTAAATAATTTTCTCCAGCAAAACCACATCGACAAAGCTATCGACCTGCTTCAGAAATCGTTAGAGCTTAATCCAGCAGACACTCAATTAAGATTCAGACTTGCCCGATTATTCGCATGGTCCAGCAGGCTCAAAAGTGCCGAGTCTAATTACCTCCAAATCCTAAAATCATATCCCGAGGATATTGATGTAAAAATTGGTCTTGCTCAATGCCTTTATTGGAGCAGCAGATTCCTGGAGGCGCAACAACTGATNGAATCAATTCTCGANAAAAACCCAGAAAATTTATCGGCTCAGATATTGTTGCTTCGGATCAATGCTGCGCAGGGGCACAGACTAGCAAGTTATATTAATGCTGTTGAACTTGATAAAAAGACAGAAAATAAAGACCCTGAACTCGGACTACTAATTGCGAGCTTATGCCCGTATGAACTTTCGTCCAATATTGTAGACCTTTTATCTCGCCCCACCCAGGATGGTGATATCCTGCTCCGGCAAAAAGTAGCCATAGCAAATTTATTGATCAGATCCGGACAACCTTCAAAAGGTATTATCCTTTTTTCAAATTTCTATTATTCATCTCCACCTGATTATAAAGCCGCAATTGAATTTGCTAATCTCTTAGCATCGATCGGAGACCTTAACACCGCCAAAGATCTTTATTTGCAAGCATCCAAATTCAATACNTCCCACCAGGAAGCATTGCTAGGACTTGCACGATTGGCGTCTCGCGAAGGCAGACTGTCAGAATCCCTGGAAATATTCAATACCGTAGCCGAAGAAAACCCTGAAAATCTGGATTCCTGGCTCGGTGTCCTGAGGATTTCACTAATGCTTAAAGATCATTTATCTGCATCAAATGCTATTGCTAAGATTCATGCCTTAAGTCCTAAATCATCAGTTTATTTTACCGAGCTNTTAAAACTACAATTGATCCAATGCCAATATGAAAATGCAATTCAAACAGTAACTAATTGGTTGAATAATCAACCCGATGATCTTAATGCAAAATTTTGGGANTTATTACTAAGTCCAGCAGAATTACTGGAAAAAAGCAAATTGTGCACTCTCCTGGATCCGTTTAACCCCGAACTCACAGCCAGTGTTCTCAAATTAGCTGATGATCCTGAGCTTGCAAATTCTGTGATTGCAAAGGCCCAAAATCTTCCCCCGTATATTAAAACCTCTCTGATTTTTGAGATTTCAAAACAATCCGCCATGCTACTGGATGCCAAATCACTTAATTCTTTTATATGCCAACTGCCAACTAATAAAGCTACACTCTGCCGAATACTTTATTCAGGACACAAAACTTATCTTTCTAAACCTTTTACACTTGAANATGATTTATCTATACACCTGGATAAGCAGGCCATATATAACTGGCTCATCAACCAAACCGATAGCCGTCTGCGAAACCTCTACAATGAATCAGGAACAATGCTCCTTAATTTCTGGATTACTGCAAAAGCAAAGTGGTACTCAAAAATTTCTAAACGCTCTGACACCTTACCCGACTATTCCCTGCTCTACAAAAACCTCCTGGAATTAATTAATCCATGCTTAAAGTCAGAGTNCCAAAAATATCTTACCGACGCGTTTCAACCTCCACCACAGGAGTTTGCTTTCATAAAAAACAACCAGGCACGATGGTGCTTCTATAATTTTAATTTCGCTGAAACAGTGGAACTGCTTGCAAGTTCACAAACAAACTTAAACCTTGAGGATTTACTTCTCCTCATTAACGCCTATACCGCCAGCGGTGATTCACAAAAAGCTATTGAAACATTAGAAAAATTGGATGCAAATAATCAACTCTCTCCTCAGTTAAGATTACAACTGATCGAGCTGTTAATAAAAAATAAATTTTATGAACGCGCCGAAATCCAATTGGATAAACTGAGATCTGAAGGTTTTAATGAGCCTGAGTATTATTTAGCTAAGTCCCGGTTGCTGCTTGCCAAAAACCAGGTATATGATTCCATGAAAATAATTTCTGATAACCTTTATAAGTTTAAAAATCCAGATTCACTCCTTGCTCATTACATCGAATCCCTGATCAAGCAAAATAAATCTGAAGAACTTACAAGGTTATTAGCAGATTATCCTGCCGGCCGCCATTTGACGCCTGAAGTTTTGTCGGCTATTAGCAGTCAAGCCAATATTCCAGAAATTGACCAAATTTTGAATTCACCCGATTGGATTTTTTCCGATTACCGGCTGCAATGGCAGCGGTTAAGAGAAAAATCAATAAACTTAGTGATCAACAAAGTCATTGGTCTTTTAAATTCAGGGAATATTAACGAAGCTGTCGCCTTATTTGATAATACAACCAAAAGTAATATACCGGATTCAGACTTCTGGTTCCTTGCTGGCAGGACATATTTTTTGACCGGCGACTATCAAAAGGCCGAAAAAGCTTATACTATTGCTTACTTACTTGGCTGCGGACGTCCAGACGCACTGCTAGCCATGCGACATTCTGATGCAAAAATATCNGGCTCCACAGACTTTATCAGGACACTCACTTCGGAATTAGATAAACACCCTCAAAACCGCGCGTACCGCACGACTCTAGTACTCATATTACTCAGCGAAGGTAAAATTAACCAGGCCAATAGAATGCTTTATCCGTTGGTTGAACAAGATCCGACTGATCCGGAAGTCCGCTTATTAGAAGCTCAAATAAAAGCCGCAGAACAACAAGTAGCTTACGCGCGCTCGTTATATAGCAGTATTCTCAGAAATGATCCAACCCTCCTGGATGCCAGAGCAGGACTGACAGCGCTAAAGTTAGCGAATCAATACGGATTAGCTTCAGGTTACGAATACAGCTTCCTGAATGACACTTCTGGAGCAGGACAAAACCTGCCCAACTGGCAGGAGTTCTACCTCAATGCCTGGACAAAGGCAAAACATCAACAGGTCTATACTTTCGAATACCGGTGGTTAAATAGATTTGGCAAAACCGCCAGCCAGGTTTATGGTCTATTATCAAAAGGCATCAATAATAATTGGATTGTAAGAGCCAATTTAGGCAAATCCATTTGCGGAGATTTTATCGCAAACTGGCGGGGAGGTTTTGGGCTCTCATACAAAATTACACCTGACCTTTTCGCTGGTACAGATTTGAATTATATCGATTTCGATGACGTAAATGTTAAACAAGTCATTCCCTCCATCACTTACAGATGGCACCCAAAGTGGACTTCGGANATAAGATTTTATTTGTCAAACACCGAATTTAACGGCAGTTCAGACAGCTTCGGCCTTACCACATATTTTGANTTAGGATGGCAATGGAAAGAGCAATCAGGGATAAAATTGTTTTTTGCCATTGGAGACGAGAATGCTGCCGATCTTACCCGCGACCTTGTTACTGAACAACAATTCTCAGCAGTTGGCATAATTCTCAGGCTAGGTTTCAAAAATAAATGGCAATTAGAACCATTATGGCGCTATGAGTCACATAAAAATTTCTATTCTCATACTATAGGACTTTCTTTAAAATACGCGCATTAAGATCTTAACTCATCATTTTTACTTTGTGAATCAAGGCTTAACTATGAACAATTGACTTGTAAATAATATGGAAACGATTATGCTCCGATTATGATTTTACTGTGGGGCTTAATGTTAATAGTATTGGCGAATTATTATCCAGCATTCGCAGAAAAAATCATATTAAAAGATGGCGTTACAAGTATCACTGGCAAAATCCTCATAGAAAAACCATCGCAATATATAGTGGATCTAGGTTATACAGTCCTTATTATTCCAAAAGACAAGGTCTATAAAATCGAGAACCCAAAAATTAATGAACCTACAAATCAAGTGCAACTCTCGATAGTTAAAGAAAAGATCTACTATACATCAAAGTCCAGCTCTCAAGAAAAAAGCGTGCAAGATTTGACACGATCCCTTAGCGAAGCAGTCGTTCAGGTAAAAACCCCACGCGGATTGGGGTCGGGTTTCTTTATCAACGAAGACGGGTACTTGCTGACAAATTTTCATGTCATTGAGGGTGAAACCCAGATATCTGTAGATGTTTATCCGCTCGTGAACGATAAGATTGAAAAGAAAACATACAAAGAAGTTAGAATCGTAGCGCTGAATAAATTCTTCGACCTGGCTCTGCTAAAAATCGAAGAAAAACCTGCATCAAAATTCAAATACGTGATTTTAGGTAATTCAGATAAACTTCAAACTGGTGACAGGGTCTTTGCAATTGGCAGTCCTCTCGGGCTAGANCGAACTGTTACTGAAGGTATAATAAGCACCAAGACCCGCGAAATCGAAGGCTTGCTATATCTTCAAACAACGGCTCAGATAAACCCTGGCAATAGTGGTGGGCCTCTTTTCAATCTGTCCGGTGAGGTCATCGGAATCACCAACATGAAAATCCGTAGCGGCGAAGGCATCGGTTTTGCGATACCAGTGAATCATGTCAAATATTTCCTGGACCATATGGAAGCATTTGCATACGACAACAGTAATCCCACTGCTCCATATCGATACATGGAACCACCTAAAAAGCAGATAAAACAAGAGTTAAACACCAAAACTAATTAACTAATTTATGAAAAAAATATTCGTTTTGTTATTATCTATTTTCTCATTACAAGTTNAAAGTGCACTGCCACCGGCAGAAAAATTTTTACCTCAGGATACTCTGGTACTTATTACCTGGCCAGATATTGACACACTTACCAAGNCCCTTGCCGAAACCCCAATGTTTTGGAAAGACGAATCAATGCAACCGTTTATGAATAAATTCCTATCTAAAATTACTAATGACTTAACCAAATCATTTGAGAAAAAAATAGGAATCAATTGTTCTGACTTTACAAATCTATTCCATGGGCAAATAACTTTCGCTGCCATCAACAAACCATCAAACACAAAACAAGAGNATGATCTGGACTGGGTTTTATTAATCGACACTAAAAANCAAAGCAATCAACTTAAAACTATAACAGAAAAAGCTAAAAAGAAATTAAATGAATCAGAAATACCCGTAAAAACCGAAAAAATCCGCAATGTTGAGTTCCTGGTGACAACCACATTTTCATCAAACATAACTAAGTCATTCATGAACACTTTTTCAATGGGCCAAGACTCGGATGAAGATGAAGATTCCGAAGATGAAAAAACAAACTCTTCTGCTACAAATAAACAAATAATCAAATCTACCAAACCCAGTAGCACCAATGTCATAACTATCTATTTCGGACAATTGAATGACGTTTTTATAGCCGGTAACGCATCATCAACATTAGAAAAAATCCTGGCTAAAATAGATTCTTCCAGCTCTGCTCCTGCATTAAACGATAATCCTATTTATAATTCATACACCCCCATGTTCAAAGACAGCTTCATTAATGCCTGGTTAAATCTATCTTTCTTTATAGACATTATTAAGTCTAATATTTCTTCCAGCGCTAACGAAAACTCCTCAGAAAAAGAGAGATTTTTCTCAGCATTAGGGCTCACTGGTATCAAGGCGTTCGGGCTCGCCGTCAAAAAGATCGATAATGGCTTTATCAGCCAGGCATTAGTAAACGTGCCTGAATCCGAAAGAAAAGGCCTGACCAGGCTATTTTTGTTCGAAGCTAAAGACGCCAGCCCGCCTGATTTTGTACCTTCTGATGTTATCAAGTTCCAACGAGTACGATTGGATGGGGCCAAAACCTGGCAAAACTTAGAAAAAATGATCAGCGAAATCAGCCCTGATCTTAGCAAATTCATTACCGATACCATATCAATGGTGGGAAAAGATAAAGATCCCACATTTGATTTACGCAAACAACTAATTGATAATCTCGGTAATGATATCATTTTTTGGCAAAAAGAACCTAAAAACCCATCCGTGACTAACATAAATAATACCCCTACAGTATTTCTCATTGGCTCAAGTAATCCAAATGAACTAATAAAAGCATTCAGGATCTCTATGGAAATAGCAATGCCTATGGCAAATATCAAAGAACGCGACTTCCAGGGCTCAAAAATTTATTCAATTTCTATCCCTTTCCCGAATCATGAGATAAACCCAGGCAAGGTTAATCAATCAGTTCAGAACCTATATTTTACCTCGTCGAAGAATTATTTATCTGTTGCCACTGAAGAGTATTTAATCGAGGAATTCTTACGCAACATTACTGGAGCATCAAAGCCTTTGAGTCAAACCCCTGGCCTGTCCGATGCAGCTCAAAAAGTTGGAGGAATGAGTACCGGATACTTTGGCTTCCAAAATAATGCAAGTATGTTTAAAATGTTTTACACAGTCCTGAAAAATCATACAGACTTTATGAAGCCATTTGAAATACTGTTTCCTTCTATCGAGATCAAAGATTGGATAGACGTCTCTCTACTGCCGCCATTTGAAAAAATAGAGAAATATTTCAACTTTGTCGTATACTCTGCTAAAGTTGAGCCTAATGGATTTCTTATCCAATCTTACTCGCCCTTACCTGCAGCAAAATAATTCAAAAACGAAACTAATTATTACTTACCGGACGGGATAATATTCCTTTGTTTAAGCCAAAATATTAAGTCACTTGTCCATGGATGATTATTCCCAAGCCCCATCCCGTGAGGCCCTTTTTCATAAATATGGAGCTCGAAGGGTACCCTCGCATTGTTCAATGCCCGGCCAAATTCTATCGAGTTTTCTACCTTTACAACAGTGTCCTCCCATGTATGCCAAATAAAACATGGTGGTGTGTTTGAAGTAACCTGTTTCTCGTTTGATAAATCATTAATAAGCTCCTGCGTCGGGTTTGGCCCAAGCAAATTAAACCTGGATCCTTCATGTGTTGCATTGCCCATGGTGATGACCGGATAACATAATATCCCAAAGTCCGGTCTAGAGCTCAACCTGTCCACCGGATCAAGCGCACCGGGATTACCCATGTCAAAGTGAGTTAATAAAGTCGAAGCTAAATGCCCGCCTGCAGATGAGCCCATAATTCCTATTTTTCCGGGATCAATCCCCCATTGATTACTCATAAATCTAGTTAATCGCACCGCACGCGCTGCATCCTGTAACATTACCGGGTGCCTATAGCCTTGTGAACCCAGCCTGTACTTCAACACTAAGCCCGCAATCCCGTATTGATTAAGCCAACGCGCATATGCCTCACCCTCATGATTTGCCAGCATCCCATAGCCACCACCGGGACAAATTACTATTGCTGCACCCGTCGCCTTTTCTTTTGGCGGTAAATAAGGGGTCAAAGTAGGTATGTCCTTTTCACTTGTACCTAACGCACCCGGAACCGAATTTGTCCATAACCTGATTGGTTCTTGAGAATATGCAAAGCAAATTTGACAAGCCAGAGCCGCTATTAAAAAAATTGTTTTTGTCTTCATAGCGATGCCACAATATAAATAAAAAGCTATAACGTCAATAGCACCTCTTTTACAAGCGTTCTTTAGATTCTTTTGTGAACTCGAAAAATATTGACCCTATAACAATTCGCTATACTCCGGGGGACATCTTGATTTATTTGTATTTTAATTTCAGATTGAGTTTTGTCTCAATTTTCATAAATTTCTAACGTGATTGCTATAATTGATTATGGAGCCGGTAATATCAAAAGTGTCGAAAAAGCATTAAGGTTCCTTGGTGCTTCCATAGTGCTAACAAACAAAAGTTCTGAAATTTTGAAATCCGACGCAGCTATTCTGCCGGGTGTTGGCGCCTTTGATGACTGCGTTAACAGCCTTATTCGTCTTGGCATCTATGAAACTATCCGTGAGTTTATTCAGCTTGGCAAGCCATTCTTAGGTATTTGTATTGGTTATCAGGTGCTTTTCGAAAAAAGTTTCGAGTTTAATAGCCAGGCAATCGGGCTCTCAATCTTCAAAGGTAATGTCGTACGGTTCAATGATCGACATAAGCTGAAAGTGCCACAAATTGGCTGGAACAGCATTGAAATCATCAAGACCGATTGCCCCATCTTCAATGGTATCAGATCCGGCAGTTATTTTTATTTTGTGCATAGCTTTTATCCGGTCCCAGAAGACCCAGCAATTATTGCAGCAAAAACAAGCTACGGTGACGAATTTGCATCGGTCGTCTGGAAGGACAACGTCTACGCTACACAATTTCACCCTGAAAAAAGCCAAAAAACTGGCCTGATTTTGTTATCAAATTTTATCAATCTCATAAAATAACCTCATGTGTAACAACTACCTAACATTGATCAAAGCAATCCCGAAAATATTCCTATTGTCTATTTTGTTATTTGTGCTCAGATTTGACCTGTTTGCAAGCCAATCCGCTGGTATACCAGTCGAAATCGTAGGAACCCAGATTGTACCACACCATCCACCTGACATGCTCAAGTTCGACCAGTACAACACACCATGTGGGGCCCGGGTGCAATTATTCTTGAAAAATGTTTCAACAAATAAGGAAGTCCACACTCATGTTGTAAAGTTCAACTCCAAAGAACCGGGCCATTGGCTCAGGACCTCGCAATGGGCATGGTATGACACACCAGCCTCCAGAAATGATATTAATCAGGTAATTCCACCTCAGGGAATGACAGTATGGTCGTTTAATTACATCAATACTAATTGGTTCACAAATAATTTNGTAGAAATTGAAATCACCGATTGGCAACTGGCTAGACGCGCACTAATTGAAAAAACGCTAACAGAAGACTCTTTCGGAATTTCAAGNTTGGCTTTTATAAAAAACAACCTCGATTCATCGGAACCAATCCCGAATACCCTGGTGTTGCACTTGTTTAATAATCTAACAAATACTCTCAGGTTACAAACAGTTCAATTATGGTTACCTTCAGACCCTCAACAATGGTCGGTAATGAACGAACTGCAGTCTTATACAAATTTTTATACATTACCAGAAAACAGATTACTCTCCCCGGGTGAAACATTATGTGCAGAAATAGCTTTAACAAAAGTCCCACTCGCTTACGTAGTAATAGGTGTAGAACTCCAAAATGAATCAGGAAATTCTCAATTTGCATGGAGTTACCAAAAAGTGAGGCTCGAAACGTTTGATATCTGCGGATATATAGAAGATTTAAATCACTTCAAAGATTCTCAGCTTTCGTATGAGCCGTTTATTAAAACATTGAAAAAAATGCATGTTAATACTGTGATTTTCCAAAACNCATCATCTGCAAAAACGACCAATGCCAGCATTATATATGACCTGAACTCAATGAAACAAATCGGGCCTATTCAAGACTCTGTCAGATCAACCACTCTCAACTCTTCAGAATTAATTCATGCTATCGATTATCTCGGAGAAGTCCAGTCAGTTAATAGCGAATCATACAAGATCCCTCAAGAGGTCTATTTCTTACTTGAACCTTACAGAAAAACCCAGTTCCCTNTAGCCATAACTATGACAGACCCGACAACATGGCATTTATATTCTGGNCTAGCTGACTATCCAAATTTAAAAGTATTTAGAATTTGCACACAAGCACCTGATAATTGGTCTTTATACACACGATGGCCCAAGCCCGTACGATGGGCAGCCCCACTTGAAACCCTGGTTAGCCTGGCAGATTCATTACGAAACAATTCCAGGCCGCTAGCCATTGCTGCCTGGATTCAAGGCCCAGGCGCTAATTGGCCAACAGTTGCTGGCAGGTCCCGACCCGCTCCTACCGCTGAAGAACTTAAAGCCCAAGCGTTACTCCTGCTCGGTTCGAAAATAACATCATTTTACTGGGCTNACCTCTCAATTCAGGACATCGTAAAATACAGAGACCTAATCGACGAAATCACTGATATTAACCGNATAGCAGCCGTATTGTCAGACATTCTTTGCGCAGGATCTTTATATTGGCACAATATGAAAACAAACGAACCCCTACCTGGTTGGTTTACCTCCACTATCATTGCTCCTAAGGCCTCGGTTTTAATAGCTGTGGACCTGTCCTATAGCCCAACCAGGAAAAATGTATTCAGCTTCAAAAAAGACCAAATCTGTAACTTGAAATTTAAGTTACCAACCTGGCTACGTAATAATCCCAAAATATTTAAATATCAACCTGAAGGCTTTACCCCGGTCCAATTCCAATTACAAGATAAGTGGGCCATCATCACTGATACCAATTATGTAGCAGGTGCTTACATTGCAGTCAATGACCTAACTATAGCAAACCAGTTTAATTCCAAACTTAAAGCATTGCGTACTAATGAGACAAATTTAAATTTCAATCCATCCCAAAATAATAGCGACTTTAATCTGCTCGTTGACTTCATAAATAAGTCAAAATGAATATTTAAATGATAATTACATCTTACTTGACTTCAGACTAATGCTAATCCACAAATTATTTGGTGGTCAATATGCCTAAAAAATTTGTTCCAAGATCAAAGTTGACTCCCAAACAAAAACGCAATCTGGATATNGAGATTAAATTCCTTGAGGGCATCGTAAAACGCGATCCCCTTTACATAGACGCTTTAAAAGCATTAGCAGAGGATTATACAAAAATAGGCAGATTCGAAGATGGCCTGAAAATTGATAAACAGTTAGCCTCCCTTCTACCATATGACCCAACAGTTATTTATAACCTAGCTTGCAGCTATTCGCTGACCGGACAATTTGATAATGCCATAAATGAAATCAAAAAAGCCGTTGAACTTGGCTTCTCTGACCTTGAATGGATCCTTCTGGATCCAGATCTAATAGAATTAAGAAAACAAAAAGCATTTAAAGAAATCCTGCCTTACCTTAAAAAAGCTAAAAGAACCTCACGAAAAATAATCAAATCATGAATGAGCCCAATATACAGGTCGATCCATTGAGCAGCCTTTAAATCATTTAAACTCAAAAGATTGATTTTTTGCCATATTAAGCCATTTTTACCTTAATGAATGAGAAATTACAAAAACTCGAAAACCTAATCCGATCCTGTGGGTCCTGCCTTATAGCNTATTCCGGTGGTGTGGATTCTTTTTTTCTGGCCTATGTTGCCACCAGAACACTTGGAGATAAAGCTCTCGCAGTCATTTCTGATACCCCAAGTCTGCCACGACGAGAACTGATTGACGCAATATCATTAGCTAAAAAATTTAATATCAACCTCAGTATTATAAAATCAAAAGAGTTCAATAATCCACAGTACCTGGCTAACCCAGTAAACCGTTGTTACTTCTGCAAAAAAGACTTGTTCTCAGAANTNTCAATCCTGGCCAAATTAAAAGGAATTAATACCATATTTTATGGTGAAAATGCCGACGACACAGACGACTTCAGACCCGGAGCAAATGCTGCCTCCGAATTTAATGTGCGCGCCCCGTTGAAAGAATTAGGCTTTACAAAAGCCGATATCAGACAAATATCCGCACAACTCGGCCTGCCAACAGCCAATAAGCCACAAATGGCATGCTTAAGTTCTCGCATCCCTTACGGCGAAAAAGTCACCCCTCAAAAATTGAAAATGATTGAAGAATCTGAATACTTCCTCAATGAACTCGGTATCATTAATTGCCGGGTCAGACACCATGAAATCTCCGGTGGGCACCTGGCTAGAATCGAAGTCTCTCCCTCAGAAATGCCTAAACTATTTAATCCAGATATCATCTCAAAAATTGCACTAAAACTTAAAGAACTCGGCTATTCTTACGTCACTATGGACCTGCTAGGTTACCGCCGCGGCAGCCTTAATGAAATTATCAAACCAGCTTAATGACGCTCATTAATGCTTCTCTATTTTTAACTCCTTCACCAGCTTGATAAGATTATACCAAAAACAGTACTATCTATTGTCCAAATCGCCTTCAGGACGTTTCAGATACTTAGCCATTATCTTACCCACTGCACAAGAACCTTCAGCTGTTAAATGGCTATCTACCTGCGCATGATACAACATATTCGTAGTGGATTCAGCTTCCCTTATAAGATCCGGTGTTAAATCCACAAAATTAATATTGAATTGTGCGCACTTATTAGAAATAAACAATGGTAGATCTGTCGGTTTCCAATTTACAACCGGTTTCTTTACACTCTCAGGGAAAATCAAATGCTTGTAATAGACCCGATCCTATCGGGCATATAAAAAAGCCACGGCGTAAATTTGTGCTTTTGTGCCAACATTTGAAACTCTCTTAAGAAAACATCAAGCCCTTCATGCGCGCTAACTGGAATAGCCGACGATGTTAAAGGTAAAGAATAAAGTGTTAATGGAACTTTTCCATTAGGACTTACATAATATGCATCAATTGGGAGTTTGGTCTTCTTGATTTTATTCCGCTCATAAAGCAGCTCATAGACAGCTAAAATAAACGACGATTGTTTCCTTATTTGCCTGTACGGCCGCTGAGCGCGTTCCATGTACTCTTTAAGAAGAAAATATTCTTCTGATAAATCGGTTATATCATTACCTTCAAAAAAAACGATCACCCCGTGCTTTAATGACCTGGATAATCCATAAAACTTTAAATAACACAATTGCGTCAACGGCCCCGTGCAACTAACGCCTAAATTTTTCACCCGTAACCCAGTATACCTACTCAAAACACTGGTAAAAAGCTGGGTATATGATAAATAGCCCAGCTCCGTAAATGAATCACCAGCAACGGCAACTTCCCAATCCGATAATTCAACTTCATTTCTAAAACCATCCTTATCATACCTAACACTGACTTCCTCGCCCTCGGTTGTGTCAATTGTATAACCTAAATTGTTCAATTGCTGCATTATAACGTTCCCATGCCATTCGAGATTTCCTTTTCTCTTGAAAAACACCTCTCCACATGGGTCATCTGGCATCCTGTAAAAGGGCGGAACCTTCATTATTTGAGCCTCCTGCCGACGAAAATCAAAACCAATCACCCTAAAAAAAAGTTCAAAAATGATAATAGTAGAACAAAGTGTAATGTATACTAACCCAAGCTTAGCCAATATTCTTCCAAAGCTCCCAACCCCCGAAAACATACAATACACAAATGCAAACGTAAAAAAAGAACCTACAAGAAAAAAATATGTACAGGTAAACAATGAAAAGTCTATACCACCTATCTTCCACGAAAAAAAATAAAAAGCTATCGAAATACAAGCAGCAACGAAAAACACAATCAAATAACTTATGTTATACGGTTTGTTAACCATGGCCCAACATTTTTAACAATTCATAAAAAAGTCACCCTTAAATAAGCAGAGATTGGCTGAAAATACAAACTGTAACAAAATCGAAAAGTTAGGTTTTTCTGACACACCTTTGACAAGCACTCTGGCTGTAGATTATTTCATTTACAAAAATAAATTTTATTCAACTAACTTTGCTCTAAAAAATACAGGATTGACAGAAATATCAGGCACATCAATCTCTAAGCTTGGCTCGGTTAGCATATTCGTACTGAAATTCTGCCAATTAACTAAATCGCTCGACATTTCAATTATATAATTTCTACCGGGCTCCCCATAAAGTTTCAGTTTTGGTAAATTATTATTTTGGATAATTGCCAAAGAGATTAAACCATGTCCTGATGACACATAATCTACCCGGACATTTGCTAATCCCCAACATTCATTAAATCCATCAATCCCACTTCCGATAAAATTGAACTGTATAGAATCAGAATTATGCCGGATATAAAAATTCAAATGATACACTGCGTCACGTTCGAACCCCAAACAATTTGTGCAGACTGCTCCAAATAATGCAGGATAATTTGCTGGATAATTGCCAGGATACGATTGACCAAAATCCTTTGATTCGACTGACCCATTATTAAATGTGGTATACAAAAGTCTAACTCCGCCATCCACTTCAACGCTGAACAGGTCAGGTCCATTTTCGTAACTATTCCCGCACCAATCTCCAATAACAAAAAGATCAAAACTTAATTTAATATAATCATGTTCTGGTAACCCATATAGAGCTAAATTAACTGTATTATTGCCAAAAGGTCCTAAAAACATCTTATTCCCGGAAGGTGTTCCAGAGATAGTGGTATCTGACCATTCATTTCCCGGAATGGAATTGAAGTCAGTGTAATAAACCGTTTCACAGGATGCCATTTGATTGGCCGGACTGATTGTCAGGTCATATAAAATTGGGGACTGACCGGCTGGGTTGCTTGACATAAAAACTTTGACCTGGAGGAACCTTCCCATAGGAGTCGATTTAAGTTCTACAGCATTTGATACAACTTCCCAATCGGACCACACTGTTTTGTCGAACGAGCTCCGCGCTAATACCTCAAGTTTACCACCCTCAGGAATAAAACAATTCCAGCTAACAGTCCCCCATGAAGTAAGCGCATACTGAGAGTCATGAATAATAGTCCAGCTTCCCTCTCTTACAGTATAATTTTTTGCAACAAAACCAGTCATGTCACTGTATCCATAATGGTACGTACCCGGTAAAATTTTTTCCAAATCTATAACATTTCTCTCAGGATCTATCCTTTTTACATAACCATCACCGTTGTTTACAACCCAAATCTTGCCATTTGCATCTACAGAGACTCCAGTGGGCTCATGCCCGACATTAAATACAGATTTTAATTGCCCAAACGTCGACCATCTGGCAACTGAGCCGGGCCCGGAGTTAGCAGTCCAGATATCACCGTCTGGAGTCGTGGTAATTCCTCTTGACTGATAAATACCCTGTACCGTCCAGAGCACTTTGCCACTCACTGCATCTATGCAGGTAATCTTTGAATCGGTCCATCCAGTTACCAATATCTGATCGTTAACCCCAAGGCCTATGCCGTAAACGAAATGCCCTACATCAATCACCCTAACTTCTCCTGAAACTGGATCGTAACGCAACACATTGTTCTTGGAATGCCCAGATGACCACAATATACCTCGACGATCAGATACAAGACCATAACACGTATGCTGATATGATGTAAGATCAACTACCTTTAATACCTTTGCCGACACTCTGTCCAACTTGTAAAACCTCATGCTGCCAAAAGTCCCGACCCATACATCGCCATTCCTGTCAACTGTCAAGCCTCTTGGACCGCAGGCCTGAATGTCGGTAGTATATGAACCGCCATATTCTCCGGGCCGCCACGTTGATTCATTATCAGTGCTTAAAACAACTTCCCAAAGCACACATTCATCTTTGCCCCATGGCAATATCTCATCCTGATCTATTATTCCGTTGCCATTCACATCAGTAGAAGTATCAATCACACCATTACCATTACGGTCATAACACATTCCACTCTCAGGCAATCCTATTTTAACCACCGTGCCCAAAACTCTATTACCAATCCAACAGCTACCATCAAAATCCACTGTGGTCCTTGAAGGGCTACCTAATGTATTGGGGCCTGTTAAATATCGGCCCACTTCCTTTCCCGTAAATACATCAATCTTAGATACACTACCTTCGTTCGAATTTGGCACCCAGATATATGGATATGTTGTTTTCTTTCCCGACAATTGCAGCTGATCGTGCTCGGCTGTGTGATCAACACCATCAAGTACCCCTGCATCGAAATCTGCATCTGAAGTATAGACCTTACCCAATGGCCTTGATTGCAAAGACTTGATTAATACCACATACTTCACAATATCCATTTTGGAAGAATCAATTCCGGAATTTGCTTTAATTATCACACCCCCATCCAATTTCGAGCTGGAAACAGGACCTATAACTAGACTCGCAATATAAGTTTTCTTGCCCCCTGCATCTAACCTTATGGTTAAGCCACTGGCATTGGCTAATTCTTTGACTTCATTAGTAACATCTCCGACTTCGTAAAAACTAATGAAACTGTTATCAAATAACTGTGAATCAGCACTTAGAGTAATAGTATCAGCTACGTTACCACAATTAACTAATTCAAACTCAAACTCCAGCTTACTACCTGGACTTACTTCGCTAACTATAGTTTGATTAAAAGAATTTGTGTTAATTACACCTTTGCCTCTATAATCTGCTGTACCGCTTCTGCGTATAGAAAGGTCCACACCTGCTGCTGGCATATTAGTTATTTGTATCAAAGCCACATCAGCATTTGATACATAATCCAATGAGAACGCACTCAATTGTAATGACAACACCTCCCATGGCCTCACACTAGCATCAGGCTGAAACTCAAGCCTGAACTCCCGCGTCTGACCAGGAGCAATTTTATCTATGTACTGGCTTATAAATAAATCACCTCCTAACACATTTGTCTCAACCCCACCCAATGGATAAATACTGAGATGCCAACCCGCTGGTACACGATCAGAAATAAACATAGCTCCGGTAGCATTCGCACAATCGTTTTTTATCTTTGCATAAAATACAGCCTTACTACCTAATGCAACGCTCGTTGACTTAGTCTGGATGGCCAAATCTTTTGTACTTTCTCCAACGTACTCAGAATCATCTGATGCCTTTATCATCAAATCAACAAAACCCACCTGTACATCAGTACCCCATTCATACGCTCCCATATCAACAGAATCCCCCTGAACCCGTTTCTTCCCCGATATGTCAACATCCAAAATGTTAATTGAATTATCTCCCCTATCTATCACGGGTGAACCTTGCATTAGAGAAAAATCACTGCCATTAAGTCTGGGATCAGCATTTATATCAGAAGATGCCGGCTGTACATCATAATTGCCATAACTGTTTTTAAAATAACAATTATGATGGTTGGTTATGAATGAATTACTTTTTGAAACTCCGTATAAACCATTGGAGACAATAATGTTATTAACAAATGAAACTGTGCCTTGATTGATCGCCAGCCCAGTCTTTCCGTTCCCCACTATAGTACAGTTATAAATTCTAGAACCATTCCCTTTAAAAACAAACACACCATGTCCACTATTCTTAGCAATAACCGAATTAACAAGGACCACCCCAGAGTTCCAAATCTCTAAGCCGGCGTCATTTGAGTTTAATATTTTCAAATTTTGTAAGACTGGGCTAGATTCATTTACAAATAAAGCTGTCTGACGATTAGCCCCCTCCAGATATACGCTCGACAAACCCCCGGCATATAGTATCGAACAGTTATTCAGGACTGACTTTCTTTGGGACTTCATAAAATATACTCCAATCCAACTGCCGGGCTTGGCATCACTTTCATCAGTCGTGAAGATTACAGGTTGTTCCGAAGAACCTATAGCAATAAGTGCTCCATATACATAAATCCCACTGCTCTTCATTCTAACTGCTACCCCGGGCTCTATACTCATAGTCGCTGAGTCGTTGATTACTATGTCGCTATCAACATAATAGCTGAAATTAAATCCAGGGTTCTTCAACAGTAAATTTGTGTTAACAACTCCACCACGAACCCTTATCAACCCGCTCAGGTTATTCTGATTACTGAGGCCGCTTAAATATGGAACACAACTTAGATCACCAACATAAACAGGCCATTCAGTTACATTTATAAAACTAATTGATTCTATCCGGGATCCTGATCCAAACGTCTGAATGCCGTTGCCTATACAGTTAACGATTTCACAGTTTCTTATTGTGGGTGACGAGCCCTCGATTAAAATTGCAGATGTTTTATTATCACCCGTAACGCTTGACATAGGCTTACCACCTGCATACTTAACTATGCAATGCTCCAGGACTGAATTCCCAGAGCTTGGGGCAAATAAAATACCCAGCCAGTCTCCAGACGCAGGCACCGAAACACCATCCCCGTTAGAATCACCCAGAACCGAGTCGTCCTTAATTGAAGTAAATACAATCTTATTTGACTCATTGCCCCTGGCTATTACCGTCCCAAATATATCAACTTCAATATCTTTAAGTTTTAATACCGTTCCGGGGAAGATTTCCAGGGTTGAGTTTTTTTGTACGCTAAAAGATCCCAAAATAACATAGGGTGTGTTGGCCGCCCAATTACTTAAAAAGTTATAGCCTCTTGATACAAAACCTTCCAGTACTACAGCCTGCATTCGATTGTCTTGAAATACATTCCCCGAATTTTCAGGAATCGTTGATCCCGATATTACCACAACGAACGCGCCGTCCTGACCATTGTTCCTGAAAATATTGTTTATTAAAGTGGGCTTTTTTGCACCCTTTATGACAACTGCACTTTGCCTGCAACCGGTTATAACAGAATCCGTTATTCTCGAATTCGAATTAGTCAAAATTATACCATTGCTGTAACTGTTCGTGATAGTAACATGGTCAATCATTATATCTACACTATCGATAAGAACAGCACTACGATTTCTAATTAAATCTGGATCTGACCCAACTACCTGGCCAGCATTCTCTATTACACAATAGCTCAGAAGAGAATTTGTTGAAGCACCACGATTGAAAGCTATTCCGCTCCATGCCTCTGGGTCATCCTGCGATAGCACAGCCGAAAGTTTGATAAGATTTGAATCTGTTCCCAGTGCCCTAAGCTGCCCATAAATATCAATTTTTTGAAAATATAGAATTACACCAGGATCTAAACCAAGCACCGCGTCTTGTGAAATTGTCAATACACCATTGCAAATATATGGGATGTTAGGCCCGGGTGAAGTCCATTTACCACCTTCAGCGATAACTCCATCAGGTACCTTTATTGCCGTAAACCCAACACCGGAAAAATTGTTGTTAGATAACATCGGAAAACATTCTAAATCGTCAAAGACCATGCCAAAACATCCAGCATTGATGTTGGAGATAACTGTATTAACAATTACTGCTCTTGACTTTCTGAGTTCGATTCCTGATGAAGTAAATTCAGATACGACACAGTTGCTCAACACCGGTGAACTCCTGTCTATGTAAATAGCCGGTGAATTAGTTATTCCAAATTCGCTTAAAAAATTTGTGCTCCCGGCATACCTAATTTTGCAATTTTTTAATACCGCGTTCGAAGCACTGGATCCAAAATAAAGCCCCTTCCAATCCCCAGCGAACAGCTGCTTATTACCATCTCCATTAGAATCTCCACATATTTCATCATCACTGTATGAAGTAAACACAACCCCGTCCGCATCAATACTACCATAAATAAAAAGCCCGGCATTGTTAAACTTTAATACAGACTGAGGCAGTATTTTCAAAACCACGCCTTCATTTACAGTGCAATTCTGAGAAACAATAAATGGCACATTATCCGCCCAGTTCTTTAGAGTTTTATCTTTATCAAAATTACCGCCACGGATTTCTACTGCGTTCATCAAATTATTACTAAAAGAAAGATTTTCCGGGCTCCCATAAAATGATGTATCAATAGAAACCACATATTTACCAGTTTCACCGTTGTTGATAAACGATACAGATCTAAGCCGTGGATTACAGTTGTTCTCTGCAGTCAAACCATGGTTTAAACAATCAACTATTGTCAAATTTGAAATCTCAGGATCAGCGTTGATCAAAGTAAGGCCATCGCCTGCACTATTTTTAATAGTTACATTTTCAAACATAGGATTGCTCCGCTCAATCAACACTGCCGTCTGCCGCCAGGCATCATCTACAAAACTGATAGAATCCATGCCTGCATCAGCGATCACACANTTAGTTATTACAGACTCTACCGGAGCTCTCTCTAAAGTGAAAGCCATACCATGAGCCGGGACGCGGAGTATCATACAAACTTTTGAAAATCACAGGGGCTTCGGTTAAACCATGCACCTTGAGAGTCCCGTCTATCAGGTATCTGGTCCCATTATTCAAAATATGTGTACCTGCCTCGACCTCTAAAGTAGCACCAGATGCAACATTTACATCACCATCGACCACATAATCTAGACTGGGCCCGGGCTTATTCATCGTTATTGAGCCGGAAATTTCCCCAAAGCTCACATAAACAAAATTGTTTGTACTGCCGATCGCTGTATTATTTGATAAAACCGGGAACGCCCCTGAACTCGATACACAAATACTCCAAAAGCCCAGCCCTGGCCCAGTGATTGAACAATCGATTATCTGAGCCGAGGATTCAAATAACTCTATTCCATTACCCCAGGAATTTGTTATCGTGCAGTTTTTAATCAGTGGTGAACACGAGTCAATACAAACAGCCGCCTGCATAGAAACACCATTAAAAATATTAGCCAACCTCCTGCCCCCCGCATTATAAATTCCGCAACCTTGTAATACAGCCTGATTTTGACCCACATTTAAATAAATACCCGCCCAGTTAGCATTCGTGTTTAATTGCTGAAATAAAACATTTGTGGCAAAAAGACCACCGTAAATAAATAAACCACAGTTACCGCCAAACTTAATAACTGAACCAGCCTCTATAACTAAACTCCCGGAGTCCTCAACTGTTACATCGGCTTCAATTATATATGGACTGTTAGCCTTAGTCCAAACTTCGTTCATTAATGATACNGGTTTAACTGTGCCATTAATCCGATTTACATAAGTCTCTGCATAACTTGAACGCTGAAAAAAAATAAAAAAAATATACAAAACTGCAGCAAAATAATTCCAACCCGCGTCTCGCTTTTTCATAAAACCTTTTCCCTTCTACTTTGAGTAACTTGACCAAGTTTCACGCCCNAAAATTGGTTAATTTTTTTAAATTCCAACTCATATACAAATTTTTTACATTAATCTCAAGAAACGATTTTTTACCACCAATCGACCAATATAAGTCAAGTATTTCTATAAGCGATCATGCTTAACTCAAATTTTTACCCTCTCATCCAGCCCAATAAACCCTTCAGGCCGAGTAGCAGTCTCGAAATCCAGGTCCACAAATTTTGAGCTTTGATTAATGNAAATTTNCTGGGATTTAAATGATCAGGGGTTATAATAATAAAATCTGAAAATTTCTTTTCTTGCCACTAACCAACTCGTGATTTAAGCTGAGGCAAATCAATAGCTAGGCAGTAGCTGTAAAAACGGCTATGCAATTAACTATTTGTAAAACAACCAAGTTATGAAAAGCATATTTGATCTAAAAATTATCAAAAACAATCTCCGACAGCGCATTGAAGCTGTATTAGAAGAAACAGGCGGTTTGCTTCGCCTTTGCCCATGTTGGGTCCCGCGGTCTTTTCTTCACCCGGGGAAACGACTAAAACTTGATCCGCGCGATCTTTACGCTTATGGACTGCACCGCGGCGGAATCGACGAACGCTGGTTCGCATCAACTACACCAGCAGCAAATGAGAACCGTGAACCCGACGAAGGTCTCAGTTATGCAATTACAGGCAACGAACGTGTTACACTAAAAGATATAATCGATGAAATGGGCCCAGAAATTATCGGCGAAAAAATCTGGAAAAAATATAAAAGGTGGCCCGTTTATTCCAAATTTTTTGACAATATGGGACCTATTCCATTGCATCTTCACCAATCTCAAAAGCATGCTGCACTTGTCGGCCAGGAAGGTAAACCAGAGGCTTATTATTTTCCGCCGCAACATAATTATACCGGAAACAATTTTCCATATACATTCTTTGGTCTCGAACCGGGTACAACTAAAAGCCAGGTCCGAAAATGCTTAGAAAATTGGGGCAAAGGTGACAACGGGATCCTGGATTTATCCCGGGCATATCGTTTAAAACCAGGCACAGGTTGGTTGGTCGGGCCAGGAATACTTCATGCACCAGGATCACTTTGCACCTATGAACCGCAATGGGGCTCAGACGTCTTCGGTATGTACCAGAACCTCGTCGAAGGCCGCGAAGTACCATGGAACCTGCTCGTCAAAGATGTACCACCAGATAAACATAAAGACCTGGACTTTATCATCAGCTTGATCGATTGGGATGCTAATGTTGACCCGTACTTCAAACAAAACAGATTCCTGGAACCCATACCAGTTGCCGATACCGCGTCTGAAGGTTATTTAGATAAATGGATCGTTTATGGCAAATTCCAAAATAAACAATTATTCACCGCTAAAGAATTAACCATCAACCCAGGCGTCAAATGCACCATCAAGGATAACGGCGCTTACGGACTCATCGTAGTCCAGGGTAAAGGCAAAATGAATAAATTAGACCTCGATTGCCCAAACATGATCAGATTCGGCGAACTTACCCAGGACGAGGTTTTTTGTACTGAAACCGCAGCTAAACAAGGAGTCGTTTTCGAAAACACATCAGATACAGAACCACTGGTAATGTTAAGATACTTCGGACCAGAGGTTAACCCAGATGCACCAGAAGTCGGTGTTAAAACCAAAAAATAATAAAACCTAACAAAGGTTCTTCACCGTAAGCTAACGGCCAGCACCTCAGTGCTGGCCTTTTGTTTTCCTCTATTGATTTGAACTTGAATTTGAATTAGTCTCTATTTGCTCGTTTGATGAGTTCAAAAAACAAAAAAAATATCAACGTCAGTATAATCTCTCTGGGCTGCGTCAAAAACCAAATCGACTCAGAGATCATACTTGGTATCCTAACTAAAAACGGTTTCCAGATAGTTAACGAACCAAAAAATTCTGATGTGGCTATCATTAACACCTGTTGTTTCATCGAATCAGCTACACAGGAAAGCATCGACACTATTTTAGAAATCGCAAATATTAAAAATGCCTCAAACAAACCATTGCTAGTCGTCGCCGGATGCCTTCCCCAAAGATATAAAGATAAAATCACTGAATTACTCCCCGAAGTCGACCTGTTTTGTGGGATTGATTCAATCCCAAACATTGCTGAGCTTGTCCTTAAAATAATCAAACTAAATGAAAAACTTCCACAACGACAGCGTCCTAACCTGCGTCAAAAATTACATACACTCACCAGTATCTGCCCTAATCCACATTTCCTGCCTTCATATAAAACACCAAGATTACGTCTGGGCCATGCCTCAGTCGCTTATGTAAAAATAGCTGACGGCTGTAATAATTGCTGCTCATACTGCGCTATTCCAATGATTCGTGGGAGATTTCGTAGCCGACCAGTTACTGATATTTACAAAGAAGTACTGGTACTCTTACAAGCCGGAGTAAAAGAAATCAACCTGGTATCTCAGGACTCAACCCTGTACGGGACAGATCTCAAATCTTCCAGAACTAACTCAAAAAGACAAAATCTTTACAGTAATTCCAGTCTCCTGGACCTGCTTTATAAACTCGATTCCATTAGCGGGAACTTCTGGATTAGAGTTCTCTATACCCATCCAGCACATTGGAAAACAGAATTAATCGACCTAATTGCAAGTTCAAAACATATCATCCCGTACTTCGATATACCCATCCAACATATACACCCGGAAATCCTGGCTCGAATGAACCGTCCATATACCCCTGATCAGGTAGAAAACTTAATAGAAAATATCCGATCCAAAATTGATAACCCAACCCTCAGAACTACTATTATTACAGGCTTCCCGGGCGAAACTGAAGCACACTTCCAGTTTTTGCTGGAATTTATCCATAAAATTAAGTTTGATTGGCTCGGCGTTTTTGAGTACTCAAAAGAAGAAAACACTGTCGCTGCTAAATTAAAAAATCATATAGCCTGTAAAGAAAAACTAGTCAGAAAAAAAATCATCATGGAAGCCCAGAAAAAAATTACACTTCAAAAATTAAATGCACAAATCGGCAATATAACTCAGGCGCTCGTCGAATACGAAATAAACCCAAAACCATCATTCCTCAAAAAAATTAATAACCTGAACCATAACTCCCAGCTCAAATGGTTCATAGCTCGGACTAAACGCGAAGCCCCAGAAGTAGACGGAAGAATTTTTGTAAACGGACACTTTACCGCCGGCGAATTTGAAAATATAAAAATAGTAAGCGCGCTTAACTACGACCTCATTGCAACAAAAGCATGAACACCCCAAATAAAATAACACTATCTAGAATCTTTCTGACTATCTTGTTTATGCTTGTTATCCTTGGCAAAATGGAGTTTAAAAATTCCGTCGGTATCGTCCTCTTCATCTTAGCCAGCATTACCGACCTTCTGGATGGGCAAATAGCCAGAAAAAGTGGACAAATCACCAACTTCGGAAAACTCGTAGACCCATTGGCAGATAAAATCCTGGTCTGTTCTGCTTTTATAGCTTTCGTAGGTAACGGTCTTATGCCCGCCTGGATGGTCGCTATCATAGTCGCCAGAGAGTTCATAATTACCGGCCTCCGCTCTGTAGCTGCATCCAAAAACATAATACTCTCGGCCGAAAAATTGGGAAAACATAAGACCACGTCTCAAATAGCCACCATAATCGGCATCCTTCTCGAACAAAGTATTGCCGAGTTAAGCACAACCGCTGCAAATCTGACTAACCCATGGCTGCCATTGCTTGTCGAATGCCTTAAATGGATAACAGTAAGCCTTACAATAATCTCCGGCTCACTGTACCTATTCAAAAACAAAAACCTTTTCATCAACGACCTGTAGGCCATCATGGATAAATTAATAACGCTTCTTGCTCAAGGATTTGGTATCGGAAAACTTGCTACCGCCCCGGGAACTGTCGGATCATTACTCGGCTTCGGCTTGATCGGAATTCTCATCATTCCTAAAAGCATTGTGTTCTATATCCTGACCGCGCTCCTGCTAGCCCTCGCCGCCGTCCCAATAGCAACTCGCGCCGCAGCTCTGCTAGATCAAAAAGACCCACCATCAGTCGTAATCGATGAGATTGTTGCTCTTCCCTTAGCCTACTTTCCTATGGCCGCCTGGTTTATACGTTCTCCTCCACAGGCGCCGTTAATTTATCACTTTATTTTCCTCAGCATCCTTACTTTTGTACTCTTCAGAATCTTTGATATCTGGAAACCATGGATAATCCATAAAAGCCAAAACTTACCACGCGGCTGGGGCATTGTTATCGATGATATCCTTGCTGCTGCAGCCACAGCACTTATTATGTCTGCAATAATCCTTGTAATATACAAAATTCACTTCCTGTAATGAATTATCCCCTGCAATGTAGCATATTTTGCTAAAGTCTATCCCTGTTTTTCGGGATCCATAACTGTATTCATGATTGATATTCATTTCTATATGTAAAAGATTTGCAGTAAGCCGCCGAATGTATGTATTACTGTGCTGGAATTAATCAATCATGATCCCTGATTTCCTGGCTTCTTTTTTAGCGGTGTTGGAAATATAAGCCGGCCTTAAGTTGGCAATTACATCCGTGTTTGCTGTTGTGAGACGCGCCTGAAAGATAAGTGGCGGACGAAACTCACGATCGCCGCTTTCTTTTACAGTTACGCCCGGTTTTGGCGCTACTTTTAACCAGATGATCTTTTCTTTTCCTGCCGGCGGTAGTGTAATGGTGGATACGTCTCCACTAACTACCGTGTAAAATTTTGATGATTCGGGGGCTAATTCAATCCGCATTTGCACCGCAGAAGAAATCGCTGTGAATGGAACAAGCCTGAACATAATCATAGCGGGCTTGTCCCTTCCTGGGAGATTTAACGCGTGCGGAATAAGGCCTTTCATTGCTTCAAGAGAAAGCTGTGCCTTTCCTTCAGGATATACCTGAGCCAGATAATTTGAATCATACTTTCCGTTGACTTTTCTGATTTCAAAGTTATCCACTTCTCTGCCGTAAAGGTCAAAACATTTGCCCACAAGATTTGATGAAGAAACTTCGATGTAAAGGAAATGATTTGTTTTCGCATGAACTGCTAAAGCTGGATGCGAGAGAGATGTTACTGCAAGTGGAGCACCACCGCCTCCGGTCGTGATATGAGTAATTGGCGAAGCGGATTCCTCACCTGCAGGCGCAAGGGGAAAGAACCTCTCATAAAGGTGAGAGTGACCCGCAATAGCAACATCCACNCCCATCTTGTGAAACAACGGCAAATAATATTTGTGTCCCCAACTAGAGAAGTGCCCACCAGCATCGAACATAGGAACATGAACCATAACAATTTTCCATAACGCCTTTGTGTTCTCCAGGGCCTGCTCAGCAAATTTATATTGGTCATCTGTGTATTTCGAATAGTGATAATCAAGCACAAGAATAAAGAGCGGTCCAGCCTCAAACGCATAGTAATTCTTTTTATCAGGCAATGCAAAATAATTGAAATAGTTATCCGATTTCTCTTCGTGATTACCGAGAGCCGGAAATAGTGGAATTTCATCTATTACATTCGATAACGGAAAGAAGAATTCTTTTGCCCAGGCCGGATAAAGCGAACCTGTTGAGACCAGGTCTCCCGTATGAAGGATAAAATCGGGTGAAAAAGATTTAAAATAGCTCGCAATCCTTCGGTGTATATCCGAGTTTGAACGCGTATCGCCATAAGCAATAAATTTTACCTTTCTGATGATATCCACGGGAAAAGTCCGGAACCTGTTCGTCGACGTTTTTGTATCGCCAATCTGAACGTAGTAAAAATAAGTAGTACTGGGCTGTAATCCCTCCAGGGTTACCTGATAGATATAAAAATTTGTAAATGGCAATATAGTTCCCATAGAACTTCGAACTTTTTTGCCGCTACTGACAGCAACCTGTGAAAAGCCGTTTGTACCGAAAAAAACCTTAGCTGGTAGGTTGACAGGAGATTCCCACATTATTGTCATTGTGTTCGAACCCGGTGCCTGAACGTACGGACCTTTGGAAATCAAAGAATCTCCGATAACTCCTAAAACTCCTAAATAAAATGAAGTTAATAATGCAATTGATAAACCCGTAATTTTAGTTCTTAATCCGCACAAGCCCATGTAACTCGTACTTGATGNCATAACTTGATTAAAATAAATGTGGCTATACTTTTTGTCAAAACAATGGGCATCATAACTTAAGCACCCAGAAAAACAACTTCTGGCCCACATTCTCCTTAAAATTCGTAAAGTAAAAGTTTGCATCNGGTTCGTAAAATTATAGAGTTTTTAAAATTAGGTTTTTCAGTACAGATATGAAAAAAACATTCGTTTTACTTTTAGTTGCAACGTTAGCAACGTATGCTGCGGAGGTTATTGTTGTAACTCCCAGGGACAACGANGAAGCACTCGTAAACCCGGACATGGGTTGGACATTGCATTTTTATTCCAACCTGATTGAAAACTATGGTTCAAAGTTAGAGCCTTCCGATACATTGGACGATTTTCCCGGTTTGTCAGTTATATACCTGAGAGTACCCTGGTCGTTTTTGGAACCAGAAGAGGGGAAGTTCAACTGGTCGCTGTTTGATACACCGGCGCAACGATGGATAGCCAAAGGAAAACGTATTGCTATTCGTGTCAGTTGCACTGAAAGCTGGATTCGTTGGGCAACTCCTAAATGGGTAGCAGATGCAGGTGCAAAAGGAGTTGAATTTGAATTCGGTAAAGGACCTCGTCCGGGCGGACCATTATGGGAGCCGGATTATCTTGACCCAATATTNCTTGAAAAATTAGACNATTTTCTCGCCGCAATGGCATGCAGATACGACGGCAATCCAAATGTGGCTTTTATTGATATCGGTTCGTTTGGGATGTGGGGCGAAGGTCACACCGGTTTCAGCAGCCGCCTTGACGAAGAGCAAACCCTCAATGTTGTAAAACGACATATTGACTTGTATAAAAAACATTTTCAGAAAACCTTGCTTGTCATCAGCGACGATGTCGCCGGTGCAACTAAGCGCGGCGGGCCATACCCCGCAATGGATTACGCNCTCTCAAAAGGCGTGTCAATGCGCGACGACAGTATATTAGTTCAACCACCGCCTAACTCGTGGTATCANGCAGATATGGCTCAGGCTTTCTGGCAAAAACTCCCCGTAGTTTTAGAACATGAACATTACGGAGGCTCAAAACAACGAAACGCCTGGAGCGGGGATCTGTTNTTAAAATCTGTTGAAGATTATCATGCAAGCTATATGAGCATTCATTGGTGGCCACGGGAATTTTTATCTGAGAATCGAGATACCATCGNCCGTATCAACCGCAGACTCGGATATCGTTTGCAGTTACGCGAAATTCGTTACCCGTCAATCGTCCGTCTTGGAGAAGAATTTATTGTTGACACAAAATGGGCAAATGCCGGTGTTGCNCCGTGTTATCCANGCGGTTTTTGGGCGCTTACCCTAAAAGACCAGAAAGGTGGAATAGTATCGGTTAATGTGGATGAAGGATTTGACTTTCGCTCGCTTGAACCAAACGGCAAAGAGCAAGCGTTGCGTTCTTCATTCATCATAGCGCGAAAGCTGGAAGGCGGACACGCTCCCCCTGTATCGCCTGGCAGTTATGATCTCTACATCTCAGTAGGTTTACGGGATGGCACACCAATCATTGCTCTTCCATTAAACGACCAGGATGGACAACGCCGATACCGTATAGGAAAAATCACACTTGAACAGCGAAAATAAAAAAGACAATTATATAATTCCCCAGCTTAAACAGCCTTTAAACGATTCCGAAACCGCTCTGGCTCTTAAACTATTTTTACACCATTTCAAAGACTCTTACTAACCACACTACAATCCAGGTTTAGTGTAAGGACGCGTTCCACCACGTCCATTAACTGGAGGAACGACTTCAACGCCGTCCGTAAACGGGGGAGAGTAGAACCCGACCCTCCAGAAAATAAGCTGAAAACTGATTAATAGCTGAGGGAATTTTCCAAAACTCTATTCTAGTTTATCGGGATCCACAACCGCATGCATGATTGATATTCGTTTCCATGTGTAAGTGATGTGCAATAGGCCATCAGATGTCTGTATTACTGCAGGATATGAAAATTCACCGGCCTCATTCTCAAGGATAGCAACATCGTGCCAGTCTTTGCCATCTTTGGAAATTGCAATGTTCAGTGGGGTTCGTCCTTTCGGGGTCTTATTATAAACAAGAACATGCATTCCGTTTTTTAGAGTTACTGCGTCAATTCCGGAGTTTGGGTTATACAGCTCTAAAAGCGCTGGCGTCGTCCAGTGTAATCCACCGTCTGTTGACCAACTTTCCCAGATTTTTCCCTGTCTGCTCCTTCCAAGGGCCTGTAGTTTTCCAGCCTCATGCTTAAGAATAGCAGGCTGAATTGCTGAAAGTTGTTTTGGATTATTGATTTCAACTGACCTGATCCATGTTTTCCCCAAATTCCGAGTCAATTCAAAGTGGACGCGCCATCCGTTGTCTTCCGTGCTTGAGCCGCATAAAAGTGTCCCATCTTCAAGTTCAACAGGTTTGTTTTTAACCGCGCCGATAATCCCCTCTGGCAAACGAGACGGCACTGACCATGTTAACCCGTCGTCGGAACTTGTCGTCAACATCCCCCACCATGAATCCGGACTTGGCCCGACCTTGTAAAAAAGCATAATCGGCCCTTTTGAAGGTTGAAACANAACAGGATTCCAGCAAGGATACCTGAACTCTTTTCCATCAGCCGTCAGGTACTGGACTCCATCAGCAACCTTCACGGGTTTTGTCCATTTCTCATTTTCATACCGAGACAACCATATGCTGACATCTATCTCCCCTTCCCTTGTTCCGCCAAACCATGCGGCAAGGATTCTTCCCGAACGCGTCTGGACAATTGTCGAAGCGTGGCATTGCGGAGTNGGCCTCTCCGTAAGTGAATAAATAAATTGCTTTTTCATAATCGCATTTTGGTTTGCAGGATAAACTGTCGTTTCTACCAATCCTCCGGCCAAATAAATGCAAACCACGATAAATTCTGCAAACAATCTTTTGATCAGTGCTGTCATAAATTTTTATGTCTTTAATTCATAAAATTCTCAGAACCGTCCCTGCTTGCATCCAAAGTTCAAAACAATTTATACATCCGGATTTCCGTCATCCTGGTACCAAGCAAAGTATCCATAGATTTTTAAGGCTCGATTTCTTTCTTGTTCTGTAATAGCAAGTTTCAAAGCAATTTCGCCCCTTCCAGATGCCAGTTCGAGACAGAGGCTTCACAAGAAAAAAGATAATCCCGTGTGCTAAATCGCACCAGTAACTTAACCTCAGATTTCCACCAACTTTCAAAACTTTCAGAGGTTAACCAGCTTCTGGACGTAAAAGGAAGCAAAGAACTATCAATAACCAAACCGAGAAATTTATAAGGCAACTTCACGATTCACATTTTTATTTACCGGGAAATTTAGTCAATATGAATCATTCTTGAGATTATTAATCCCATGCAGCCTGGTTTAACCAGGCAAAACCGTTTTTTAAAATTTTTTATCTCTCAACTCTTTAAGTGCCTTTGCCAGTATCTCATATTGTTCGAGGTTATTGTAAAGTTGCGCCGATATCCTCAACGTTTGGTGCGGGAAATCTTCCCATGGAAAAACCGGGACCTCTATTTTATACCTCTCGAGAATTATGTTTTGCAAGACATCTGAATACAGCCCAATCTTCGGTGGTTCTTTTGCGGGCGAATCCCATATCTTGAAAGCAGCCATCGATCCAATTAAACCATCCGGCGCCGCCAGTTCAATTTCAAGGTAATTGCAAATCAAATCCCGGGCTGCAATGGCAAGTGCACGGTTTCTATGCATTATCATCTCCCAGCCTCCTTGAACAAGTGAACCAAGATAATCAATGGACCTGGGCACAGAAAGATACGCCGTCGGATCAAACGTACCTGTCCAACCAAATTCTAATAAATATCGGGAACGGTCTTTGCGCGGCGAGTTTGCACCATGGCTGATTGCAACTGGTCTGATTGTATCAACCCATTTTTCTTTGACATACAAGAATGCCGACCCCTTTGGAGAACATAACCATTTATGGCAATTCCCGGTGTAAAAATCTGCATCCAATCTCTTCAAATCAAGCGGTAACATCCCCGCCGTATGCGCGCCATCCACAAGAACCAAAACACCATATTGCTTTGCCTTCTGAATAATCCTTTCCACAGGAAAAACCAGAGCAGTCGGACTTGTTATATGGTCAACCATTATTAATCTAGTCCTTTCTGTCAAATGCGAGAAAATGGACCCGATTATTTCATTTTCATCCCTAACAGGGAAAGGTACTGTGGCTGAAACAACCTTTGCTCCTCGCTTTTCCGCCACAAAATAAGCAACATTCCTGCACGCATTATATTCGTGATTGGTTATCAGGATTTCATCACCTTCGGAAAACCTGAGAGAATTCAGAACACAGTTAACACCATAGGTAGCATTGGGAACAAATACGAGTGAATTCGGCTCGCCATTCAGAAATGCCGCAAGTTTAACACGCGCTTCATCGAGAAGGTTTTCTAGTTTCCTGACCAGAAACTGGATAGGTTCTCGTTCCATCTGAACCCGAAGCTGATTCTGATGTTCAAGTATCGCCTTTGGACAACTCCCGAATGAACCATGGTTCAGGAATATTATATTTTTGTCCAGCGCCCACACATCGGGATCCACCGCTGGCCTCGTAATTAATTTCTCATTAATCTTTTCCATGTCGAAATTTTTACGACAAAAACTGTCAGTATTGCAAAATTTAAAAATCAATCTCCCCGGCTTAACACAAAACTGCTATAAAAACACGTTTCTCACAGCTCGAAACGAAAAATTAACTCCGCACCACAAGTCTGATACATGGACATGTTACACTGCGTCCGGATCGAATGCACATCTTTTCACCAAATCCGCCCGATAGAATGATACGCTCACGTCTGAAATTAAATCTGAGATTAAAAGGCGAAGTCGCATAGCCCCCCTCCAGGAATACAGATTTCACCCGCATCTTTTCTCTGAGATTAAATAACTTCATGAACTCCAAACATCTGCCGACTTTTACCAAAAACACCGTGCCTCCAATAATTAACCACTATTTTAAAATACACCTGAAAGTTCGGTTTCCACTCACCGCCTGATGGTAGTTTTAGATAAATCAATGAGACACGCTTGACCACAGCACAGTCTACAAATTATGTAATTCATCCAACCAATTGATATTTCGCATTATTTTGGGATTCGGATTTCAAACCGGCCGCCCCGGAAGGCTGTACTCCAAAATATACCATAGAGCGCGTTTCTTCTTCGGTTTCAGGCTGGCGTTTTTTTAAAAGAAATGTTTGATTTTGTTTGTTCAAATTTGTTTCCATATTGAGTCGTGAAATTAGCACTGATTATATTTTTAGAAGCATAACGAAATATCCGCAGGATAAATCAATGGCTATAAAATATTTAAACGAACAGCAAATTCGTGACTGGACGCTTGAGCAGAAAGATAAGTGGTGGTTTGAAAATGTATGGCGCGGCGATATGCCGCAGTTGACTATACGTTCGGCACTGACAGGGATGTTGCTGGGCGGCGTGTTATCGCTGACAAATCTATACGTCGGCGCAAAGACAGGCTGGACGCTGGGCGTCGGGATAACATCTGTTATCCTTGCATTTGCAATGTTCAAGCTGTTGTCGTCAATAGGTCTGGGAAAGGAGTTTACGCTGCTTGAAAATAATTGCATGCAGTCAATTGCCACCGCAGCAGGCTACATGTCGTCACCAATGATCTCGTCGCTTGCGGCATATATGCTTGTTACGAATCAGCCATTACCGATGTTGACAACAATGGTCTGGATAACCGCAATAGCAACCCTTGGTGTGCTGTTTGCTTTTCCGCTAAAACGAAGATTCATCAATGACGAACAGCACCCGTTTCCAGAGGGCCGCGCTGCAGGCGTTGTGATGGATGCGTTGCATTCAGGCGACGCTGCAGAAGGCCTGTTGAAGGCAAAAATTCTGACTGTGACTGGCGGCTTCTCCGCACTTGTGAAGATAATGAGCAGTCATCCTATAATGGAGAAATTCAAACTTGGTTTCCTGACAATACCAGAGTTTCTTGACGAATGGGTTTATAAAATTGCAACACTTAAGATCGGCACAATCGATTTGCGGCAACTGACTGTCAGACTCGACTCCGACATCGTGATGATGGCGGCAGGCGGGTTAATGGGCATCAGGACGGGTGTCTCGTTAATCATTGGCGCAGTTTTAAACTACTGCATCATCGCACCAATAATCATTAACAAAGGAGACATCATCGGTAAAACGCTTGCAGACGGCTCAGTTCAATACGGGTTTAAAAGCATAACGATGTGGGCACTGTGGGGCGGCGTTGCTATGATGACAACGGCATCATTATTTGCATTTTTTTCGAAGCCGCAGATTTTTTTAAGCGCGTTCAAAGGTCTCTTTAAGAAGAGTGATCAGCAGAATGATGTGTTGAAAGATATTGAATTGCCGATGTCGGTGTTTGTGGTTGGAATACCTGTAGTCGGAGGATTTGTGGTTTATCTTGCGCATAAATTTTTCGGGGTCTCAATCGTACTGGGGATAATTGCGATACCACTTATCTTCATTTTCACCCTGATATCGGTGAATTCAACGGCGCTCACGTCAATAACGCCCATCGGTGCTATGGGAAAATTGACGCAATTATTTTTCGGGATACTTGCGCCCGGAAACATAACTACGAACCTTGCAACAGCCGGGATTACGGCGGAAGTCTCCGGCAATGCAGCAAACCTGCTGATGGATATCAAGCCCGGCTACATGCTCGGCGGAAAACCACGTCAACAGGCAATCGGTCATTTGCTGGGAATTATTGCCGGGGCTCTGGTATCAGTACCAATTTTCTATCTTGTCTTTCTTCACAAAGGCCCGGCAAACATGATCAGTGAGCAATATCCAATGCCGGCGGCAACAATTTGGAAGGCAGTAGCTGAGGTTCTGACACAGGGGATTAGCAAACTTCCGGTCTCGGCGCAATGGGCCGTAATTAATTGGCGGACTCATGGGGATAGTACTTGAGGCCTTGCGGGTAACGACAAAAGGACGCTTCTGGCTCTCCGGCGTTGGGATTGGGCTTGCTACCGTTATACCGTTCAACACCTGCCTGGCCATGTTTCTGGGGGCGCTCTTTTTCTGGCTGGCCCAGCAAAAATGGGAAAACACAAAGACGTGGGCCAACCATGTGCTTGTGCAAAATATGGAACCTATATGCGCCGGCATAATCGCCGGTGGCGCCATAATGGGAATCATAGTAATTATTATCGAAAACTTCGGATTATAAATGAAGTGAAGCACAGATTGTTACGATTGAGTTTTTATTGAAAAATATTTTAAAGTCATTTTCTGGAGTGTCGGGTTACACACCGACCTATTTTCAGACGGCTCGCAAGCCGTTCCGCCAGTTTACGAATGCGGTGGAACGCCTCCCCATACACACCCAACTCAGATCGCAAACATTGTTTCTCTATTCTCAGGCTAAATTGGAATACAAAGGACCCAACAAAATGTTTGCATAAAATTCTAAGACAATAAGAATTCGGGACTGAACCAGGGACTACGCGAAATGAGCGGTTCGTTATATTTTACCTGGGATGGAAAAACAGCGTTTGGATATCTCTTGGGTTGGCACGACGCAGTACAGCAATGTATGTGCGCTGATACTTTCCCATTTTTGTGGTTATCTGGACTTCGAAAAAAGTGCTTCTGACAGTACAGTACCTGGAGATTTGTGAAATAATTTGGTTATCAATGCCCGGGACATTAATTAATTCACCTGTATTTCTGAACGGGATATCGTCTTCATTTCCTTCGACGCCGTCGGGGCCGTCTCGCATCTGGACAATTCTTTGGGCTATATTTTCATCGATTCCGGGGATGAGTTGTAGGACAGCGGCCGAAGCTGTATTGATGTTTATCAAGCCAGAAGATATTGGTGTAAACAGGTCATATAGACCGCCCTGGAAGACCGGTTTGTCTGTGACTCCGAAAGTAGAGCCTGTGGCATTGTAATTTGTAAGTACAATTCTATTTTGCTCATCGGATCCGGCCAGTCCCCAAAACATTTCAGGTGTAATCCCTTTTATGAGGAGTAACTCGGTAATATCATCAATTGGCCCATTTTTAGCAAGATACGGCGGGTCGAGGCTAAGGTAATAATCCGACTCTGCGCCGTTAAGTCGCGGGTTATCATTATTATCAATCCAGTCAAGAATTGAATCTATTGCCGTGGAATAATCAACTGCATCTACTCCTATTAAGGTGAAAGCCCGCTGCAGCATCATCTGGTCTGCCGCATTAATATTTGCCTTTCGTTCCAGGTCTGTAATTTTCAGAGAAAAGCTTCCATTTCCCAATACGTTATCATCCAAAGAGATGTCGGCCAGTAAGTCATTTGTATCACCCACGCCGCCAGCCCATTTTTGGTTTAAAGCATCATATGGTTGATTTACAACATTAAGCTGCTGGCCCAGTACATATTTAGCCATTTCGACACCTGAGATAGCTAATAACTCCATTTCTGATTCATTCAGGTGGTTTTTCGCCAGCTGCATTTCCACCTTCATAGAGAATGCGAAACCGGCAGCAATGACAGTAAGCACAAAAATAACAGCCAGCACCATCATCAGTGCAATGCCAGAAAAACGGCTTTTTTGGGATATACAGATTTTCATCTTGAGCCACCGCCTCCACCTTGATTGCCGTATCTGGCGCCACCTTGTGGGAAGCCGAATCCGCCACCAGATTGATTTCCAGATCTACCGCCTCCCCTACCCTGACCCTGGCCACGTTGTGGACCACCAAAGCCACCCGGGAAATTTCCAAAATTATTATCGAAACCACCGCGTCCCTGACCTGGCTGTCTGCCCTGCTGTGGTTGGCCTTGCCCCGGTGGTTGGCCTCTGCCCGGTTGCTGACCTGCGGGCAAGCCGGTCGGCGCTCCTGCACCTATTCTGGGCACCTGATATGCCTGAGCAACGGCCATTCCCTGAAGGGCAATTGTTCGGGTGTATATCTCGGTAGGTTTACTATAATAACCGCCGCTACTGCCAAAGCCAATGGTTACCCGAATCAATTTTGGGATCTGGTTCGTGTACAGCCATTCGGTGATCCAACCGCCAGTTTGTGTATCCCAAAATTCAAGCTGGAACAGGCTTACATCATGTGCCAGAACAGTCGGCCCGATTTCATCGTTTATGTTCGTCTGTACCAGGAGTGGTTCCTGCCATAGGACCAGGTCCATGGAGCCATTGGTTGATGGTTCAACCCAAAAACTAACGCGTCGGACGCTCAGGTCACCAAACATACCTGAACCAACAAATGATTTAGGCAGGTGTGACACAAAGCTTATTGCTGCAAAGTCAGACGACTGAGTGTCAGCTTCAAAGGAGTAGTATTGATTATTGGCCTGGAAGTATTGNATACCGCTTAACGCTTCACTTATTGTCTGGAGTGTGATTCTGGAACGCTGGGCATTTGCTGCTGCGTCGAGGCCTACTTTGGAACCTTTGACTACTGTATACCAGGTAGCATAAATGGACGCCAGCACCATGGCAAATATGGCCATGGCAAGCATGATCTCAATTAACGTGAACCCTTGAGCCTTGTATTTGATTATTTTCATCGTCTGACTCCACCTAAAGGTGTTTGAGATGCTGGCCGATACAGTAAGACACTGGCTTTAGTATCGCGTGTGCCCTCTGGTGTCGGCTCTGTAACTGTGATATCGACCTGGAATAACCCGTTTGAACTTACCATATAGATTTCTCTCGTCCATGTGACGCCGGGGAGTTCATCTCCGAAATCACCGCTTTCAGTCACTTCCTGGAGCTGGTTCGTCAACAAGAGATCAGCGATAACGCCGGTATAATCGATCGGCTGACGTTTTAAGACTTTAGCTGCACGCAGGTTTTGACTTGTAAGATCCAGGACAGTAAATATAGCCATAAAAAATAAGCCCATAGCTATCAATACTTCCAGCAGTGTGAAAGCCGGGTTAGCTTTCTTAGCGCTTACAATCGATTTAACATTATGCATCTTCATTTTATCACTTCAACAGAAGCAACTGCTGTTACAAAATCGACAGAGATTTTCCTCCATTCCTGTTCACGCCATTGGATAATGATTGTCAGAATGTCACTGGTGCCGTTCGGGAAAAACCTCACTTTTGCGATCTCTTCATCTTTAAACTCCCTGAGATTGACATCGACCATTTCCAGTACAATTTCGTCATCTAGTTTAGCAGAGAACACTTCGGTCCCCAATTGATTAGTACTTATATCAGAATTGATATCAGGTGTAATAGGCTGAGCTAGTTCATTAGTTTCTTCAGAGTGATTTTGTGAAAAAGAGCTAAAAACCTTAAATGTTTTCTCTTGAGGATAAATAACTAATGTTGCCGGTAATCCATTTAAAATGGCCTGGGCTCTGGCTTGTTTACAAGCCTCGGTGATATCATATACTGCTTGTTGAATGGGGGTCCTGCTAACTGCACGGAAAGCAGAAGGCAGCCCAATGGTTAGAATGAGCCCCAGGATTGCAATAACCACCATGATTTCCACCATGGTAAACGCCTGGCTCCTGGAATATGTCCGGGTAGATTTCATCTCTGGATACTTGATGTTATAGTAAACATAGCAGAAAGTATGCTAAAGAGTAAAAATCCGACTCCAAGGGCCATAAAGATTATGAGGACGGGTTCGATAAGATTCGTCATAACCCGAAGTGCCACAGTGAGTTCTTTTTCGTAAGTATCCGCAACACGTTCGAGAGCTGATGGGACTTCACCTGTTTCCTCGCCGATTTTGACAAGGTCTATCAGTAACTGAGGGAAGATACCACTGCGTGCCAGCGGTTGAGCAATGGTTTTACCATCGGTTACTGCTTCTCTGGTTTTAGCAATGGCTTCTTTAACAATGACGTTTGGGATTACATTTTCGGTTATCTTCAAAGCGGTTAAAACAGGAACTCCGTTTCTGAGCAACGTGCCCAGTGTCCGGGCAAATTGTGCGAAAATGTTCAACCGGATCACTTTACCAAAAACTGGCAACTTCAACTTCAATGCGTCTATGTTTCGCTTCCCAGACTCGCTTGATTGATATCGGATGAAGATAATGGTCCCAGTTAAAAAATCAAAATAACCAACCACCAATAATGGCTCAAGAAATGACTTAACCGCTTTGAAGATAACCGAAAATGTAATCCCAAACGTCATTGTTAAAGAAGCCATTGCTAAAACCAGAGAAGCAGTAACCGATGGTAAAA
>JGI24721J44947_10000652_pt1 | contig 47411 bp, 61 predicted proteins | sample YelNatPaOPGAMG01_FD_44947 | JGI IMG/M metagenome (IMG submission 44947) | reverse complement strand
AGGCGAGNGNGACNNCNACCCGCCGGCCCCCAAAAAGGGGAGGGAATACAAAAGGGAGGGGCGGAGCCCCTCCCTTTTGGGTCCTCCAGTATATTACATCATCCCCGGCGGCATGCCGGCCCCGGCCTTCTCCTCTTCGGGCTTCTCCGCCACCACCGCCTCGGTGGTCAGCAGGAGACCGGCGATGGAGGCCGCGTTCTGAAGCGCGGAACGGGTCACCTTGGCAGGGTCGATTATACCCTCCTTCATCATGTCCACGTACTCGCCGGTCAGGGCGTTGAAGCCGTGGCCCTTGGGGAGGGACTTGACCTTCTCCACCACCACGGAACCCTCGGCGCCCGCGTTGTTGGCGATCTGCCGCAGGGGCTCCTCCAGGGCGCGCTTGACGATCTCCGCACCCACTTTCTCGTCGCCCTCCAGCTCGTCGGTCTTGATGGCCTCGATGGCGTTGACCAGGATCACGCCGCCGCCGGGAACGATGCCCTCCTCCACGGCCGCCTTGGTGGCGGAGAGGGCATCCTCGATGCGATGCTTCTTCTCCTTGAGCTCCACCTCGGTGGCGGCTCCCACCTTGATCACCGCCACGCCGCCGGAGAGCTTGGCCAGGCGCTCCTGCAGCTTCTCGCGGTCGAACTCGGAGTCCGACTTCTCGATCTCCGCCTTTATCTGGTTGATGCGGCCCTTGATGGCCTCGGGATCACCCTGGCCCTCGACGATGATGGTGTCCTCCTTGGTCACCTTCACCTGGCGGGCCCGACCCAGCATGTCCAGGGTGACGTTCTCCAGCTTGATGCCCAGCTCCTCGCTGATGCTCTGCCCACCGGTGACGATAGCGATATCCTGGAGCATGGCCTTGCGCCGGTCGCCGAACCCGGGGGCCTTCACGGCCACGGACTGGAAGGTGCCGCGGATCTTGTTCACCACCAGGGTGGCCAGGGCCTCGCCCTCCACGTCCTCGGCGATGACCAGGAGGGGCTTGCCGGCCTGCATGACCTTCTCCAGGACGGGAAGCAGGTCGGCGATGGCGCTGATCTTCTGGTTGGCGATGAGGATGTACGGATCGTCAAGGACGGCCTCCATGCGCTCCGGGTCGGTGACCATGTAGGGGGACAGGTAACCCTTGTCGAACTGCATCCCCTCCACGACCTCGAAGCTCATGCCGAAGGTCTGGGACTCCTCCACGGTGATCACGCCGTCCTTGCCCACCTTGTCCATGGCGTCGGCGATGATCTGGCCCACCTCGTCGGAATCGGCGGATATGGCGGCCACGCGGGAGATCTCGTCCTTGGTCTCCACTTCCTTGGCCATCTCCTTGATGGCGTTGACCACCATGTCCACGGCCTTGTCGATGCCCCGCTTGAGGGCCATGGGGTTGGCGCCGGCGGCCACGTTGCGCAGGCCCTCGCGTACCATGGCCTGGGCCAGCACGGTGGCCGTGGTGGTCCCGTCGCCGGCCACGTCGTTGGTCTTGGTGGCCACTTCCTTGGCCAGCTGCACGCCGCAGTTCTCCCAGACGTCCTCCACCTCGATCTCGCGGGCGATGGTCACGCCGTCATTGGTGATCACCGGGGCGCCGAACTTCTTCTCCAGGACCACGTTGCGTCCCTTGGGCCCCAGGGTCACCTTGACCGTGTTCGCCAGCTTGTTGACGCCTTCCTCGAGCAAGCGGCGCGCTTCCTCGTCGTAGCGTATTTCCTTGGCCATCTCTATCCACTCCTCCTTCAGGGATTCCTATGGATCTTGCCCCTTCTTACTTCTCGACCACGGCGAGGATGTCGCGTTCGCTCAGGATGAGGTACTCCTCGCCCTCGATCTTCACTTCCGTCCCCCCGTACTTGGAGTAGATGATGGTGTCNCCCACCTTCACCTCCAGGGGTACGTACTTGCCGTCCTCCCAGCGGCCCGGTCCNACGGCGATGACCTCCCCCTCCTGGGGTTTCTCCTTGGCCGTGTCGGGTATCACCAGGCCGGACTTGGTCCGCTCTTCGCTCTCTCCCGGCTTGACCAACACCCGATCACCCAGCGGCTTCAGTTTCATCTACGCATCCCTCCTATCCTCTCATCTCCTACCTAACCCGAACTTCCCGGACAGACCGAAACTTCGGCTGGCACTCCCGGGAACAGAGTGTTATCACTTGGAATCCGAGTCTGTTAGCACTCTAACCGCGAGAGTGCTAAAGAGAGGATAATACAAAGATGGGGCGAAATCAAGGGGTTGAAGGGCGGGATTTTCCCGAGATGGCCGAGGGACCGGCANAGGAGCGCTACGGGCAGGAGGTGAAGAGTGTGGATTCAGACGCCATGCAAGCCATGCGCAGGCTGGAGTCGGAACTCCCGGGGGTCATGGGCCCCTTCCAGGAGATGCACGGCAGCGTGCTCCGCGAAGGAGCCCTGAGCGTCAAGGCCAAGCGGCTGATAATGGTGGGGGTTTCCGTGGCCCTGAGGTGCGAACCATGCATACGCGTCCACGTCCGCGGAGCCAAAGAGGCGGGCGCCTCGCGGGAGGAGATCCTGGAAGCGGCCGGGACCGGCATCCTCATGGGTGGAGGGCCTTCCGCCGCCTATGCAGCCCTCTACCTGCTGGACGAGCTGGAGGCCTCAGGCCCCTGAACCGTTGGCCTTCGGGGTGCGCACCGCGCCCTCCCGCCGGGGATGACCGGCCCGGCATCAACCGGTCGAGCCAGTACCTTCCTGGGCCCGGATAGGCGCTAGGGACCGCCCCCGGGGGCCTTGTCCCGCCTCGACCTTTTTCCCTTTCCCGGGCTGGTCCCCGGAAGGGGAAGGGAGGCGGCAGCGTCCACGTCCAGGGGAGCGACGTCCCCCTCCTCGAGCATGCGCCATCCCAGGTAGGCCACCATGGCCGCGTTGTCCGCGCACAGGGGGAGGGGCGGGTAATAGAGCTCCACCCCTTTTTCCCCCAGGGCCTCCCGCAGCCTGGAGCGCAGGTAACGGTTGGCGGCCACCCCTCCGGCCAGGGCCACCTTTTTGACCCCCGTTTCCTCCACCGCTCGCACCAGCTTGAAAACCTGTACGTCCACCACCGCGGCCTGGAAGGAGGCGGCCACGTCTTTCACGGAGATCTCCCTCCCCTCCGCCCTCTCCTTCCTCACGTAATTGATCACCGCCGTCTTCAGCCCCGAGAGGGAGAAGTCGTAGGTGCCATCGTGCATGAGGGCCCGCGGGAAGGGGATGGCTTCCGGGTTGCCCTCCTCAGAGAGGCGGTCGATCTCCGGGCCTCCCGGATAACCCAGCCCCAGGAACCTGGCTATCTTGTCGTAGGCCTCTCCGGCGGCGTCGTCCAGGGTCTCGCCGAGCACCCGGTAGCGCCGGTGCCCCGTCATGTGCACCAGCAGTGTATGCCCCCCGGAGACGACNAAGCAGAGGAGCGGGGGTTTCAGNCCAGGAAAATGCAGGAAGTTGGCGTAGATGTGGGCCTCCAGATGGTTGACGGCCAGGAGAGGCAGCTCCAGGGCGAAGCACAGGGCCTTGGCCGCCGTGAGCCCCACCAGGAGGGACCCGACCAGGCCGGGTCCCCTGGTGACCGCCACCCCTTTCAGGTCCCGGTAGCCGATGCCCGCCTGGGACAGGGCCTCCCGCAGGGCGGGGAGAAGCGCCTCCAGGTGGGCCCGCCCCGCCACCTCGGGGACCACGCCCCCGTACTTGGAATGCAGGCGCGCCTGGGAGGATATGACCAGGGATCTCACCTCCCCGCCGCGCGCCACCACCGCCGTGGAGGTCTCGTCGCAGGAGGTCTCGATGCCCAGCATGAATTCCCCGCCCATTCAAACCGCTCCGTAGCGTTTCTCCAATTCTTCCAGCTTTTTCCTGTACTCCGGCGTGGTGATGTCCTCCGTCCACATGATGAGGGCGTTCTCCAGGTTGTCCAGGTAATACTGCCTCCTTTCCCCCATGACCTGGAAGCCGAAACGGGTATAGAGCTCTATGGCCGGCCGGTTGGATTTGCGCACCTCGAGGGTGAGGAAACGCGCCCCCATCTTCTCCGTCCTGCGCACCAGCTCCAGGAGAATCCTGGCCCCCACGCCGCGCCGGCGCAGGTCCTCGCGCACGGCCAGGGTCATGACGTGCGCCTCGTCGAGGATCAGGAGTGCCCCGCCGTAACCCGCCAGTTCTCCGCCGCTGCGGGCCACCAGGTAACAACCCTCCCATTTCTCCAGCTCCCGGCGGTACATCTCCTCCGTCCAGGGACTGGAGAAGGCCCTCCTTTCCAGCTCCATCACCTCGGGCAGGTCCACCGGCCGCATGCGGGTTATGACCAGCCCCGGAAGCCGCACGCCATCAGGCATTTTTCACCTCTCCCACGTCCGGATTCCTGAGGTACAGCGGGACCAGGGATAGGTGGTCTTCCACCTCGCCCCGCCGGTGCAGCTCGCGGCACAGCCAGGCCAGCCCGGCGGGATCCGGCCCCCGCCTCTCGGCCCGGCGCGCGCCTCGCGGCCAGAGATGCGGATAAGCGCTGATCCCGCTCCCCACCAGGAGAAGCTCACCTTCCAGGCCGGCTGCCTTCTCGGCCAGAAAACGGGCCGTTTCCTGCGGTCCGAGCACCTGCGGGCCGGCGACAAGCCTCGGGAAGGAGAAGGGCCCCCTTTCTCGGGCCTCCATCCGGAAAAGGGCGCTGTAAAGCTCGCCACGCCTGGCGTCCAGGGCCATGAAGACGTTCTCCGAACCCTCTGGGCCCACCGCCGCCGCCGCCAGGCTGTCCGGGGCCACGAGTGGAACCTCCAGCACCTCGGCCAGCGCCTTGGCGGCCATGATCCCCATGCGGATGCCGGTAAAGGACCCGGGTCCCCTGCCTACCCCCAATAACCCCAGGTCCCCCGCCTTGATGCCCGCCTGCTCCAGGAGGCTGGCGGCAGCGGAGAAGATTTGCCTCGCCCCCTCCCCTCCCTCCCAGGAGCTGTGGGTCAACACCCCGGGACCCTCGAGCACCACCAAGCCCAGCGGTCCGGCGAGGTCCAAAGCTAGGAGCCAGCTTCCTTTATTTTCCATTGACATCCTTTTCCAGGTCCCTCAGCCTCTCCTCCCAGGTTCCCCCCCTGGGGACCAGGCACACCAGCCGCTCCTCATCCCCTTCCCCGTAGGAGAGGTCCACCTCCAGGTACCCCCCGGGGAAGAAGTCCCGCACCCGGTCGCCCCACTCCACGGCCACCACCCCGTCTCCTCCCAGAAGCTCGTCCACTCCCAGGTCGAAAAGATCCGGGGCCCCTTCCAGCCGGTAAGCGTCCAGGTGATGCAGGGGAAGGCGCCCACGGTATTCGCGGAGCAGGGTGAAAGTGGGGCTCACCACCCTCCCCTCCACCCCCAGGCCCTCGGCCAGGCCCCGGATGAAGGAGGTCTTACCGGTACCCAGCTCGCCCACCAGGAGCAAGACGTCCCCGGGCCGCAGGAGCCCGGCCAGGCGGGAGGCAAGCCTTCGGGTCTCCTCCTCTCCCCGGGTCCGAAAAGCGAGGCATGATCCGCCGCCCAAACCTTGCCTCTCCATCGCCGCGGTCCGTTACCTCAGCNCGTCAAAACAGGCCCAGCTGTTCCTGTCCTTCCTNCGACCCGTCCCGCATCTCGAACTCCAAGGCCTCTTTCTCGGTCTCCCAGCGCACCCTCTCCGCCTCCAGGTGTTCCTTCAACCTCTGGAAATCCTCTACCAGGATGGTCTTCAGGGGAGGCTTGTGCAAGGCGGCCGCGGGGTGGAAGAGGGGGACGTAGGCCAGTCCCCCCTTGCGGATGAGCTTGCCGTGAAGCTGGGATATACCGGAGGCCGTGCGCAGGAGGGTCTTGGTGGCGTGGTTGCCCAGCGTGCAGATGATCCGAGGGCCGATGATCTCTATCTGTTTGAAGAGGTAAGGAGTGCAGGCGGAAAGCTCCTCGGGCAGCGGGTCCCGGTTCTCGGGGGGGCGGCACTTAAGGGTGTTGGCGATGTACACCTGGGAACGCTGCAGTCCTATGGAACGCAGCAACTGGTCCAGGAACTGTCCCGCCGGGCCCACGAAGGGAATCCCCTGGCGGTCCTCGTGGAAACCGGGGGCCTCCCCCACGAACATGATCTCCGCATGCGGGTTACCGCTCCCCAGGACCAGGTTGGTGCGGGTCCTTCCCAGGGAACAGGCCATGCAGTCCTTGATGGCCTCGAAGAGCTCTTCCAGGGTGGTCGCTTCCCTCCAGTCCCCCATGTCCACCTCCCGACCTTCCGCGAAAGGGACTCCGGCTTCGCCCCACCCGGCGNGCGGGGCGGGAAACCGCCCTCCGGGGTCACATATATTCAATAACCCGGGCCCCTCTTTTACAACCCTNCCCGGAGTGAAAAAGATGANNGGTCAAACACTTGAGAAATACACCGCTTTCATCCTGGTTTAGCTGTTCTTTCAGGCGGCAGCGTGTCCTATCCATCTTTTTCGGCCTTAAACCACGGACAGGAGACCTAAAGGCGCCCCGAGAGCGCGACCGGGCAAAGCGTGGTGATGGAGGGAGACGCGCGGGATGCACCGTATCGAATTGCGCAAGGGGGATGTACCAAGACCTGGATTTCGAGCAAGAGGATACGATGAACCGCGTTACTACCCGTCCACCCCGGTTAAAGGGCGCAAACTTCACCCGGCGGGGAGCCCGTGGAACGAGGCATGCCCGGGCTCCGCGGGGCGAAACCCTCAGGACCTGCAGGAGGAACAACTGGTCGCCGTGCAGGTAGAGCAGCCGGAAGAGGAGGCCGAGGAACGGTAATCCCCCGAGGAAGCGGACCCGCTCTTGAAACCGAAGGAGGAAAAGAGCTTCTTTATCTCCCGGCTACCGCAACGGGAGCAGCATTCCGCGGCGTCGGACATGCTGCGGGCGAAATATTCGAAGGTCTCGCCGCAATCTCCGCACCTGTACTCGTAGAAGGGCATGACCGTCACCTTCCTTTCGCCTTAATTCTATAACCCCTCCTCCGCCGTGCACAATGCAAACGCTCATGGTTTGCGCCATCGTCGCCGTACCCGGGTTGTCCTTTGGGCCGGCGAAGTATATTTTTATGCTCGAGCCGCTCTCCTTGGGCAAGGTGGACTTGCGGCCTCCCCGGGATCCGTGGCCACGACGACCCCCGATCCCCCGGGAGAGGACCGGGGTTTCGCGTTCCCGCTATCGCTATCCGGCATCCCGGGGAGCCGGGGGTATGGCCATCGGAAGCCCCGCCGCAGGCCTTCGACCACCAGGACGGGGAGGGGGATGCGGGTCGGAAGCCGGAGGACCGGATCGCATTCGAGGCCTGCCTCGGTCCCGGCGGACCGGAGCGGGGCCGTTCAAGGTCGTAATATGGAGGATGGCACAAGGATCATCGAGGCAAGGGATGGCAGGAGGATCTGGCCCTTTCTCCTCCTCGCGGTAACCGTCTTCCTCTTCTTCCGACACTTGATCTTCCTCCAAAAGGTGCCCTGGGTCTCGGACATCAGGAATTACTACCTGCCCAACTGGGAATACCTCTCGGGACTGCTGCGGGGCGGGCGGTTCTCCTTCTGGTGCTCCGGTATATACTGCGGCTTCCCGCTCTTTGCCGACAGCGAGATGGGGATATTCTATCCCCCCGTCCCGCTCTTCATGCTCCTTCCATCCACGGCGGGGTTCAATTACTACCTGGTCCTGCACTATCTGCTGGGCGGATGCTTCCTCTACCTCTACTGCCGGCTCCTGGACCTCGGGCGTCCCGCCAGCTGCCTTGCCGCCGCCCCCTTCATGCTCTCCGGTTTCTTCTTCGCTCACCTGGTGCACCCCAACGTGGTGGCCACCCTGGCCTGGATGCCCCTTTACCTTTACCTCCTGGAAAGGGCCCTGCGGGAAGAGCGCTTTTCCTTCCACCTCCTGGCCGGGGGCGTCTTGGGTCTCCAGTGCCTCTCCGGGTTCCTGATGATCCCCCTCATCGAGGCGCTCCTGTCCCCCTTTTACCTCCTCCTGCACCCCCGGCCGGCGCGACGAAGCTCGAAGGTGGCGGCACTGGCCTACTGGGGAGGGTCCGTGCTCCTGGGATTCGGCCTGGGGATGATCCAGAACCTCCCCAGCTACCACCTGGTGAACAGCTCCTATCGGGCGGGGGGGCTCTCCTCCTCCCTGTCCAACGTGGGCAACCTGCCCCCCATGCAACTCGTGGGCGCCCTCTTTCCCCGTGCCTTCGGCAGGGGCCTAGCCCAGAGCGGCTACCTGGGGGCCTGGACCTTCGAGGAGACATACATCTACGTGGGAATACTTCCCCTCCTCTTCGCGCCCGCAGCCCTGGGGAAACCGCGCCGGTGGCCAGCGCAATTCCTCTTCTGGGCGGGCGCGGTTTCCCTGGTCTTGAGCCTCGGAAACCAGGGGTTGCTGTGGCCGTTGCTCCACCGCCTCCCCGGTTTCCACGTCCTCAAGGGGCCCGGCCGTTTCTTCCTGGTCACCAACATCTGCCTCCTGGTCCTGGGGGCCATGGGCTTCGACCGCTGGCGCAAGGGCGACCTAAAGCCCGGGCAAAGTCGCCGCCTCTTCCGTGGATGGGCCGTATTGGCCGCGGTTTCCACGGCCCTCCTCGCGCTCCTGGTCACCCTCTACCGCGCCGACGTGCTCCATTTCCGGGATTTCGCCGCCGCGGCGAGCGGCCCATTTCTTTCCGGCATCAAGCTTCCCGCCTCGCAGGTCCTGGAGGGGTTGACCGCCTATTTCACCTCCCCCCACGTGGAACTCCTGATCCCCCTGGGCCTCCTGCTCTTCTTCCTCTTCCTGGTGAGGTACCGGTGGAGGGGAGCCCCCAGCAGGAGGACGGCGGCCGCCCTGGTGGTCATCCTGGCCGTACTGGACGTCCTCTACATGGCCGGCCTGGTCTTCAAGCCCCTACCCCGCAACCGGGCCGATTACCGGCCGCCGGTGGTGGATGTCCTGGAGGAGGAAGGTTCCGGGGGCAGGGTGGCCCTCCTTGGCGAGCCGGGGGTGAAGCGGGGTGAATACCCCTTGGCTCCCAATCAGCTCCTGCCTTACGGACTGGAAGACGCCTTCGGATTCTCCACCATCCCGCCGGCCAGAACGGACCGCTTCCTGGGGCTCCTCCAAGTGGAACCCGAGGAGGGGGCCCTGGCCCTGGCGGGCGTGAAGGTCACCTTCTCCAACCTGGCGAGGGTAAAAGGTACGGCATACGACTTGGGTTCGCCCTTCGTCCTCGACCAATGGATGGAGGGCAGGAATTACGCGGTCGACCCCACGGTCAAGGGCAGGGAGCTGCGACTGCTGCTCGACGGACCCGTTTTGGAACCGGAATGCCTGGGGACCATATGTCTTGGGCTGCAGGCCCGAAGCGGCGGCCAGTTACAGGATCTTCCCCTCCTGGCCCTGGAGAAGGACACCGGGGAGGAGGAATACTTCCTCTCGTTGATGTACGACCAGGGACCGGTCAGCTTCCAGAGGGTGAAGTTCCGCTCTCCCGGTTTCGGCGACGGACGGGAGGTATTGGAGATAAGGATCCCCCTCCGCCTGCGCCGCACCGACCGACTATCGGTCCTTGCCCTGTGCTCCGCGGGACTGCGTGGATCCCGCCTGGCCGCCGCCACCCTCGTGGACGAGGACGGCAGGTCGGTCCCCCTATCTCCCCGCACCCCCATCTATTCCGACGGAAGATACGCTGCCTACCGGGTACAGGACCCCGCTCCCATGGCCTTTACCGCCTGGGATGTGCGGTGGGTGGAGGACTGGAGAGCAGCGGTGGACCTGGCTTTCCGGGAAGGATACCGCGAGGGAGAGGTGATATTGTCGCGCTCCGAGGTGGACCCGGTGACGCGCAGGCTCATCGGCGACATTGCCGACCCGGAAAAGATCACCAGGGTAGAGGTGCTGGAAAAAAGCGGTGACGGCCTGCTTCTCCGCACCTCCGGAACCGGCGATAGCATCCTGGTCCTCAACCAGGATTACCTGCCCGGGTGGAAAGCTTTCCTCGACGGGGTGGAAAGCCCCCTTTTTTCCGCCTACGGGTTCCTCACCGCCCTCTACCTCCCGGCGGGCGATCACCAAGTCTCCCTGCGCTACCGGCCTCCGGGGCTCATGGCGGGTGGGGTCATCAGCCTCCTGTCCCTGATCGCCTTTCTCGGCCTCCTGGTCTCCTCCCTGCGCCGGGAGCGGGCGTGGGCGGGAAAAAGGGCGGGCGGGGAGGCTCACCTGCCTCCTCCCGACACCGGCGGGATAAGCGCCTTCTTCCCCTGCTACAACGATTCCGCCACCATCGGGGAGGTGGTGGAGAAAGCCCTAAGGGTGCTGCGGGAGCTGACCGACGACTACGAGGTGGTCATCGTGGACGACGGGAGCTCCGACACCTCGGGGGCGGTCATCGATTCCGTGGCCGCCGCCCACCCCGAGGTCAGGGTGGTCCGGCACGACCGCAACCGCGGCTACGGGGCGGCCCTGCGCAGCGGCATTAAGACATCTTCCAAGAAATGGATATTCTACACCGACAGCGACGGCCAGTACGATGTCGAGGAGCTGCCCAAGCTGCACGCCCTGACCGGGATAGCCGACGTGATAAACGGGTACAAGGTTTCCCGCAGCGATCCCTGGTACCGCGTGGCGCTGGGAAGCATATACAACCGGGTGGTAAGAATATTCTTCCGGGTCCCCATCCGGGACGTGGACTGCGACTTCCGGCTCATGCGCGGGGACCTGGCCAGGGGCCTGGACCTGCGCTCCGAGGGAGGCTCCATATGCGTAGAGCTGGTCAAGGGGCTGGAGGCGGCGGGTGCGGTGTTCGCCGAGGTGCCGGTGCGTCACCTGCCCCGCCGCGAGGGGAAGAGCCAGTTCTTCCGCCTCGGAAACCTGCTTGCCATGGTGAGGGGTGATGTTTCATTATGGATACGGTTGTGGCGCAAGGGAGAAATATGATATGCGGGACGGGCAGAGGCTGGAGGAGTATTACCGGGATCGCCGGGTGCTGGTGACCGGAGGCCTGGGGTTCATCGGCAGCAACCTGGTGCGCCGCCTGGTGAGCCTGGGGTCCAGGGTAACGGTGATCGATGCCTGTTTCCCGGACCAGGGGGCCAACCTCTTCAACCTGGAGGATGTCCTGGAGGAGGTAACCCTCCTGGTGGCGGACATCGGCGCCACCCGCGAGGTGACCGAGTGCCTCCCGGCCCAGGAATTGGTCTTCAACCTCGCCGCCTGCGTGAGCCACGTGGGATCCCTCCACCATCCCCTTCGCGACCTGAAGAGGAACTGCCTCAGCCAACTGCGCTTTCTGTGCCTCCTGGCGGAACTGAACCCCGGTATCTCGGTGATCTATACCGGTTCGCGCAGCCAGTACGGCAGTCCCCTCTACCTCCCCGTGGACGAGGACCATCCCCTGCGCCCGGTGGACATCAACGGTATACACAAGACGGCGGTGGAGGAATACCACCGGGTCCTCCACGACCAGGGGCGCATACGATACCTCTCCCTGCGCCTCACCAACGTCTTCGGCCCCCGCCACCAGATGATGCACGACGGCCAGGGGTTCCTGAACTGGTTCATCCGCCTGGGATTGCAGGGCAAGGAGATACGCGTCTTCGGGGATGGGACGCAGGCCAGGGATTTCCTCTACGTGGAGGATGCCGTGGAGGCCCTGCTCCTCGCCGCCGCAGACCCGGAATGCCGGGGCACGGCCCTCAACCTGGCCTCGGGAAAATCCATAACCGTGGCCGAGGCGGCCCAGGCGGTGAGCGAGGAGGCGGGTACGGACTGGTCGCTCACCCCCTATCCGCCGGAACGCGCCCGTGTCGAACCCGGGGACGTGGTCCTGGACATCTCCCGCTTGCGGGCCATCCTGGACTGGGAACCCCGTTGGGATTTCCGGGCCGGGCTCCAGGAAACCATCGCCTTCTACCGCATGCACGGCGAGCACTACTTCAGCCCCGCGAAAATAAAGTCCTCCCTGACCCGAAAGAGACCGATTTGAAAGCGCCGAAGGTACCCTTCCTGGACCTGACCCGCCAGGACCGGGAGCTCCGAGAGGAGCTGGGTCGTTCCTTTTCCTCCCTCCTGGAGCGTGGCCGCTACATCCTGGGCCCGGAGGTGGAGGCGCTGGAGGCGGAGATGGCCGCCTTCTGCGGGACGGCACACGGCGTGGGCGTGGCCTCGGGCACCGATGCCCTAGTCCTCGCCCTGCGCGGCCTGGGAATCGAGGAGGGCGACGAGGTCATCCTCCCCGCTCTCACCGCTCCCCCCACGGCGGTGGCCGTGAGCCTCGCCGGAGCCGTGCCCGTGTTCGCCGACGTGGATCCGCGCACCCTTACCCTGGATCCCTCCAGTGCCGAGGAGAGGATAACCCCCCGCACCCGGTGCCTCCTCCCCGTTCACCTCTTCGGACGGCCGGCGGACCTCCACGCCCTCTCCAAACTGGCCGAACAGCACGGNCTTCTCCTGGTGGAGGACTGCGCCCAGTCCCATGGCGCGNCCCTCGACGGGAAAAGCACGGGTTCCTTCGGGGCGGCGGGATGTTTCAGTTTCTACCCCACCAAGAACCTCGGCGCCTACGGGGACGGGGGCATGGTGGTAACCTCCAGCGGGGATCTGGCACGGGAGCTGCGCTGCCTCCGGGATTACGGGCGGGTGGAGCGGGACCTCCTGGCCAAGGTGGGACCCAACAGCCGCCTGGACGAGCTGCAGGCCGCCTTCCTGCGCCTCAAGTTGAGGCGCCTCCCGGAATGGAACCGGCGCCGCCGGGAACTGGCCCGCAGGTACCTCGAGGCCTTCGCCGACCTCCCCCTGGGCCTCCCGGAATGCCGGGAGGGCGAGGAACACGTGTACCACATCTTCGCCGTGACCTGCGACCGGCGGGACGAACTCCGCCGTCACCTCCAAGNGGAAGGCGTGGAGACGGCCATCCATTACCCGCTGCCCGTGCACCTGCAGCCGCCCTTCCGGGACTGCCCCGGCCCGCCCTGCCCGGTGGCCGAGGAGGCCTCTCGCCGCGTCCTCTCCCTGCCCCTCTACCCCCACCTCACCAGGGAGGAACAGGAAAGGGTGATCGAGGCCGTCCGCGCCTTCTTCCGCGCCTCGTGAGGACCCTTCCCCCACAGCCGCGCACGTGGATCANTGGCCTCAAGGTAGAGCCTCCTGGCAGCAATACGGCCAGGAGTGAAACCGGGAAGATCTCGGGATCGGCCGTCCCCCGGGACCCCGCGAGCGACCGTCCTCCAGGCCGCGGTTCGGCCTATAGATACGTGGTCAGGCGATGGTGAGGCGTCTTGCGGGGCTGGGAACCGGGTCGCGTGGGATACCCCACCGGTATGAGGGCCAGNGGCCGCAGGCTTCTCGGTAGCCCCAGCACNCTGGAGACCTCCTCCTCCCGGAAGGCGCCCACCCAGCAGGTCCCCAGTCCCANGGCCGTGGCGGCGAGGAGCATATTCTGTACCGCCGCCGCCGTATCCTGTATGGAATAGAGCTCCACCCCCCGGCGGCCGTAACTGGCGGCATGGGCTTCCAGGTCGGCGCAGACCGCGATCACCACCGGCGCCCGGGCCACGAAACCCTGTCCCAGTGCGGCCGCGGCCAACCTCTCCCTCACCCTGGCCTCGCGCACCACGACGAACCGCCAGGGCTGCACGTTGCCGGCGGAGGGCGCCAGGCAGGCGCAATCCAGGAGTTTTTCCACCAGCTCTTCCGGCACCTCTCGGGAAGTATCGAAGGAGCGCACGCTGTGCCTCTTCTCCATGGCCTCGAAAACGTCCATCCCCATTCCCCCCTCAAGCCAGGTCCCGCGCCGCGGGGACTCCGGCCACGGATTCCGCGTATCTCACCGCGTTGCGCACCGCCTCGGCCAGAAGGGAGGCGCCCAGGGCGCCCACCACGTCGGCGGAGGCGTCCACCTCCCCGGTGGCGGCGGCGAAGACCAGGTCCCCGTCCAACTTGGTGTGGCTTGGGGATATGGCCCTGGCCAGCCCGTGATGCCCCCTCTGGGCCACCCAGTTGACGTCGGTCTTGGAAAGGCGGGCGTTGCTCACCACAACCCCCAGCGTGGTGTTGGTACCGGGAGGGGTCGGGGAACCTTCCCCCAGGGCCCGGCGCATCATCCGCTCCGTGGAGAGGAACCCCCCCTCCGGGGCCCTGACCCCGGCCAGGATCCGCCCCTCCTCGTCCACCACGTCCCCGAAGGAGTTGACCACCGCCAGGGCGAAGACCTTGAGGCCCTTTCCCTCGAAGAAAGCCGTCCCCAGGCCTCCCTTGGTGCATTGGCCGTAACCCAGCATCTTGCCCACCGTGGCCCCCATGCCCGCACCCACGTTGCCCTGGCGCATCAACTCCTGGGAGGCCTGGCAGCAGGCCCGGTATCCCATCTCCTCGTCGGGTCGGGCGGAGGGGTCGCCGATGCCCAGGTCGTAGATCACGCCCGCCGGCACTATGGGCACGCGGGCCACCCCCGTGTCGAAGCCCACTCCCGCTTCCTCCAGGAAGCGAACCACCCCCACCGAAGCGGCCAGCCCGAAGGCGCTACCGCCGGCCAGGAGGAAGGCGTGTACCTCCTCCACCAGGTTCACCGGATGGAGGAGGTCCGTTTCCCGCGTTCCCGGGGCCCCTCCCCGGACCTCCACGCCTCCCTTGGCCCCGGGAGGCAAAAGGACCACCGTGCAGCCGGTGACCCCCTCCACGTCCTCCACGTGCCCCACCCTTACCCCTTCGATCATCGAGGCCATGCCCCACCAAACCTCCTTATCTCCGCAAGTCGTAGTCTCCGTCCCGGCATTCGCGGTGCGGGTTACCCGGGGCCGCCTCCGCCAGGCCCGCCGCGGCCAGTCTGGCCGCCAGCCTCAGGGCTTCCTCCCTCCGGCTTATGCGTCCCTCCATCTGGGCTTCGCGCACCCGCCTCAGGACCTCACCCACCGCCGGCCCCTCCTCCATCCCCAGTTCCTCCAGGAGGTCCCGTCCCCGGATGAGGGGAGGCGTCTTCTCCTCCCGCACCAACTCGTTCAGGAGTTCCCGGCAGGCACGGACGTACCTCTCCAGCCCCTGGAGGGTGGTCAGGGGACCCCGGGTGGCGAAGCGGTCTGCGGTGGACAAAAGCACCACGTCCACCAGGTTCTCCCCCAGGCGATGCACCAATCTCCGGCGGGCCCTCGGGGTGAACTCCCCCTTGAGCGCCAGCCCGATGTCCATGTGGCGGCCCACCACCGAGCCCAGGTAATCCCGGGCGCGGCGCGATAAGCGCAGCCTTTCCGCCAGGCTCAAGACCGCCTCCCGGCTGTACTTCTGGTGGGAGTGGAAGTGGATGCGTCCGTCCTCTCCCCGGGAGAAAGCCAGTGGCTTACCGGCGTCGTGGTACAGGACGGCCAGGCGGAGGAAGGAACGGCGGGCATAACAGTCCTGGAGCGTCTCCTCCAACCTGTGGACGATCATCCCCGAATATTCCGGGTATATCTTTCCAGGATCTTCCATGAGCTCATCGAGCTCCTCGAGGGTCGCCAGGGTGTGGTTCCACACGTCCAGGTGATGGTAGGCGTTCTGTTCCAACCCCAGGGTGCCCGCCAGCTCGGGGAAAAGATGCTCCAGCAACCCGCAGGATTCCACGTCCTCGAAGACGGCCTTGCTTCCGGCCCCGGAGAGCGTCTCCAGCAACTCCACCGCGATGCGTTCGCCGGGGGCGCGGGACACCAGGGGTGCGTATTTCTTAAGGTGGTTGAGGGTCCGTTCCTCGAACTCCAGGCCCATCAGGCGGCGGAAGCGCAGGGCCCGGACCAAACGCACCGGGTCGGCCAAAAAGGACTCCTTGTGGCACTCGCGCAGTATTCCCGCGGCGAGGTCCCTCCATCCGTAATGCTTGTCGATCAGGTCCCNGGGGAAGCTGAGGGTNTCCTGTTCCGCGAGCCTTGACAGGTCCACGGCCATGGCGTTGATGGTGAAATCGCGCATGGAGAGGTCCGTCTCCACGCTGAAACCCCTCAGGGGAGAGAAATCCACCGTGCGGCGCCTCCCCTGGACCTCCGCCACCAACCGGTAGATGCGTTCCTCGGCATCCAGGAGGAAATGCTTGGCCCGGAAATGCGATGCCGCCTGGGCGGCGGCAAGGGAGGGGTCACCCGCGACCACGAGGTCTACGTCGTCGGAGACGCGGCCCAGNAGGTAATCGCGGAGGTAGCCTCCCACCAGGAAAACGGCCTCCGAACCCCCCGCCAGGAAAGAGATCAACTCCCCCACGAAGGGGTCCTCGGCGGCCAAGGTCCGGATGGACAGAGTTCTCCTCAGTTCCCTCAAGGCGCGCTCCCGGTGCACTGCGGATCCTGGCCTCCCATCAAGGCTCCCCCCGTCCCTGGCCTCGAAACCGATGGGCTTGCGAGCGGGGCCGGATTACATAATTTTCCATGCCNAAACTGCCGGTGCAAGGAGATTATACACCTGGGGTATCTTCCTCCTCTTCCCGGGTCGGAAGGTGAANGGGGCCGGGGCGGCATCCACCCCTGTAGCCGTGGATGAAAGGTGCGCCAAACCTTCCCCACGCCCGGGTTCATCCGTCTCGTGTCCAGTAGACCCGGGCGAAATCCGCACCGTGCTGCCACTGGATATCCAGCCGGCCGGAAAAAGCCCTCTCGAATTCCTTTCCCAGGCGCTCGGCCAGCGCCCGGTCGGTGGTCTGGATGACTATCTCGTCGTCCTTCTCCTCTATGTGGGCGATGCGAGCGGCTATGTTCTTGCGCAGCTTCCTTTCCGCCACACTGCGGATGAGATTCTTGGCCTCCTCGCGATGCGCTCGCAGGAAGTCCCCCCTCAAGTACACCACGCCGTCCACCTTCCCCCTGGCCACCTTCTCGCAACCGGGACAGAGGTGTTTCTCCCAACCGTTGCCCTTCATGATCCTCTGGCGCGCTTTCTCGTCGAAACACCACTTCTGGTCCACGCAGACGGCATAGCAGGAAGGACAGATCTTCACCATCGGATTCCTCCTTCGGTTCATCCGGGGACTTCAACCGTGGCCCAGGATCCTGAGCAGGTCCTCCTTCACCACCTCCTTCGTCCGCTCACGGTTCCGCCTGTCCAGGTGGTAGACGGAGACATCCGGCCGCTCTATGAGGGTTGACACGAAGGGATGCTCGCCGACGGGTATGGTGGCCAGAAGGGGGATGGGCAGGTCCAGTAGTTCCACCACTCGCTCCCGGAACGCGGCGGACAGGGCTTCCATCTTCCCTATCTCGTCAATGACCACCAGGTCCGCTCCCCCGCGCGCCATGTCCATGGCCCGGAGGGCCACCTCCTCCAGGGCCTTGAGGTCTACGGTGTATTTTCCCACCCGGGGCCCGCCGCGGAAATCCACGTGGGCCATGACCGCCTCGCCTCCGCGGAGATCCCTTATGCGGAAGCCACGCCGGGCCTTCCCCTCCCTGATTTCCTCGGTCACCAGGCCAGCAGCCTTGAACCCCAAACCGGCGAGTTCCTCCACCACCCGTATCGCCAGCGTGGTCTTGCCGCTGCCTGGGCTGCCCCTTACCAGTATGTTGTCACCCATCCGCTCCCTCGAGCGGGGACGGCCGGGTGGCCGTTATCGCCCCTATAGATAATCATACCCGGCGCCCCGAAGGTTAAACGATGCCGCCCTCCGCCCCTTCCGCCGCCGGCTTCAGCGGTCCCTGTATATCCTGGGGACCCGCTTCCCGATGGCGCAGACAACCTCGTAGTTGATGGTCCCCAGAAGTTCCGCCATCCGCTCCACACCCACCCGTTCCTCCCCCCATCCCCCCACCACCGTGACCTCCTCGCCCGGCTGCCGCCGGTCCTCCCCGAGGTCCACCATGCACAGGTCCATGCACACCGTGCCCACCAGGGGGTAAGGTTTCCCCCCTATGAGCACCTCCCAGCGGTTGGATAGGGCTCGCGGGAGTCCGTCCGCGTAACCCAACGGGAGCACCGCCAGCCAGGTGTCCCTCGGACACCGGTAGGTGAGGCCGTAACTCACCCCCTCGCCGCCACGGACCCGGAAGACATGGGATATGCGGGTGCGCAAGGAAAGGGCCGGACGGATGTCCACCCTCCCCGCGTAAGCGGATCCCGGCAGGAGCCCGTACATGGCGATGCCCAGCCGGACCATGTCCAAGCGCGAACGGGGCAGGGAAAGGGCAGCGCCCGAAGCCGCCGCGTGGACCAGGGGCACCCGCAGGCCTCTCTCCCGCAGCGCCCGCACCACGGCCTCCAGCCTTTCCACCTGCTCCGCAGCGAAGGGGTCACCGGGCTCGGAGGCCGTGGCCAGGTGGGTGTATATCCCCTCCAGCTCCAACCCCGGTAGGCCGCGCACCTCCTCCACAAACCGGGTCGCACCCTCGGGAGAGACGCCCACCCGGTGCATGCCGGTATCCACTTTTATGTGCACGGGTACCCTCCGGCCCCGGGAGGACGCGCAGCGGGAAAGCTCCCGGGCATAGGGCGAGGTGTAGACGGTGGGGACCAGTCCCAGATCCACCACCCGCCCCGCGGACTCGGGTGGCGGTTCGAAGAGGAGGTGCAGGGGCGCGTCGACGCCGGCCTCCCGGAGCTCCTCGGCTTCCTCCACCAGGGCCACCCCCAGCCGCGAGGCTCCCGCTTCCAGGGCCGCCCTGGAGACCTCCACCGCCCCATGACCGTAGGCATCGGCCTTGACCACGGCCATCACCCGGCAGGAGGGACCCACCAGGTCCACGAAGGTGCGGACGTTGTGCCTGATGTTCCCGAGGTCTACCTCCGCGCNTGTGGGCCGGTAGGGGAACCCGCTCCGGGGAGAGGTCTCCTTCCCNTGNCTCGCCACCACCATCTCCTTCCACCGGCCATTCGGGGATTCAACCCTCGGCGATGGTCCTCAGGATATCTCCCCTGGTGATCACGCCCGCCAGCTCCCCTTCCTCCACCACCAGAACGTATTCCAGGTCCCGGTCCAGCATGAGGGTGGCCACCTCCTCCACGCTGGCCAGGGGTCCGACGCTCACGTAATCCTCCTCCATGAGGTCCCGGGCCCGGGAACCTACCGCCTGGCGCAACTCCTTCTCGAAGCGCTTCAGCGAGGAGGGGAGAAAAAGGTAGCTTTCCAGAAAATGGATAAAAGTGGGAAAGTGGACCCTGGCGTCCTGGTGCACCAGGTCCTCCTCGTCCACCACCCCGAGAAGTCTGCCCTCCTCGTCCACCACCGGAAGGCAGCGGATGCGGTTCTCCACCATTATCCCGGCCATCTCCCGCACCGTGGCCTCGGGACCCACGGTTATGGGGTCGGGGTTCATGATATCCCGTGCCGATTTCACCTCGAACTTCCTCCTTCCCTTCTCTTCCCCAAACCGGCCAGGGCCAGGGGGAGGTGGGATATCACGTCGCCGGCCACCATGCCCACGCCTCCCACCACGCTGGAGGCCAACTGTGCCGCCTTGCCGTGGACCATAACCGCGCACAGCGCCGCATCCCGGGTGGAGAGCCGCTGGGCCAGCAGGGAGGCCAGGCAACCGGTCAGGACGTCCCCGCTTCCCGCGGTGGCCAGTTCCGGCAAGGCCAAGGGGTGGAAGAAAACCCTGCCTCCGGGCTCGGCGATCACCGTGTTCGCGCCCTTGAGGACCACGGGGCAACTGAAGCGCCGGGCGGCTTCTCGGGCGCTGCCCAGGCGGTCGGATTGTACTTCCACGGCGCTTCGGCCCAGCAACCTTCCCAGCTCACCGGGATGCGGGGTTATCACCGTCTCTCCACCCCTCTCTTCCAGGACGGAAGGTTTCCCGGCCACCCCGTTCAAGCCGTCGGCGTCCAGCACCAGGGGTGACGGGGCCTCGGCCACCAGCCTCCGGACGGCGGACACCGTGCCCGGAGAGGTTCCCAGGCCGGGCCCCAGAGCCAGGACGTCGAAGGAGGGCAGGGCCTCGAGGACCACCTCGGCGGCACTTTCCGCCAGGCGTCCCGCGCCGTCGTCGGGAAGGGGCAAGGTCATGACCTCGGTGAGCTTGACCTCCATAACCGGGTTCAAGGTGGAGGGGATCCCCAGGGTCACCACCCCGGCCCCGCAACGCATGGCCGCCCGGGCGCACAGGGCTGCCGCGCCCGTGAGGCCGGTGGAACCGGCCACGACCAGGACCCTCCCGCACATCCCCTTGTGGGCGTGGGGTGACCGGCGGGGGAGCAGGTCGGCCGCGTCTTTCTCCTCCAGGGCGTACATCTCGCTCTTCACCAGGGAGTGGAGCAGGTGAATGGGGATGCCGATATCCGCCACCACCAGCTCCCCCACTTTCTCCGCCGCCGGGTAGAGGTACAATCCCACCTTGGGCCAGGCCAAGGTAACCGTGCGATCGGCCTCCACCGCCGGCCCCTCCACGCTTCCCGCGGAGGCCTCCACCCCGGAAGGCAGGTCCACGGAGAGCACCGGGACCCCGCTCCGGTTGATGATCTCTATGGCCTCGGCGAAGGGGCCCTCGGCACGGCCCCGGAATCCGAAACCGAAGAGGGCGTCTATGGCCAGGTCCGCTTCCCGCAACATCTCCTCCAGGAGGGCGGGTTTCCCGCTCCGCACCTGGCCCCCCTCCTCGCGGTAACGGCGGTAGTTGAGCGCCGCGTCCGGGGAGAGTTCCTCCGGCCGGGCCATAAGGAAGACCTCCACCTGGGCTCCCCAGGCAGCCAGGTAACGCGCCGCCACCAACCCGTCCCCCCCGTTGTTCCCCTTGGCCGCCGCCACCACCACCCGCTTGCCGGCACACAAGCCGCCGAGCATGTCCCGGGCCTGTTCGGCAACCGCCCTGCCGGCCCTCTCCATGAGTTCCCGGGAAGGTATCCCCTCCTCCTCGGCAGCGCGGTCCAACTCCGCCATCTCCTGCGGAAAGAGTACCCTGATCACCGCTCATCCTCCCCCAGCGCCTGGGCCACGGCCAGAGCCGCGTCCCGGGTATGAGTGACGCTCACCATTATCTCCCTTATCCCCATGCGGGAGGCAACCTCCCGCGCCCTTCCCGAGAGGTGCAGCACCGGCCGTCCCTTGTCGTCCGCCAGAAGCTCCATTTCCCGCCAGGAGAAGCCCCTTATCCCCGTCCCCATGGCCTTGGAGGCGGCTTCCTTGGCCGCGAAGCAGGCGGCGAAGCGCCGGGCGGGGTGGGCGCAGTCCAGGCACCTTTCCCGCTCCCGGGAGGAAAAAAGGCGCGACGCGAACTTTTCGTGACGCGCCAGCGCCCTCTCGATCCTGCCTATCTCCACCATGTCCACGCCTATCCCCAGGACCCGCATGGACCTCCTCTCCGTATTTGACCGCCGTCCGGCTCACTCCACGGTGACCGTCTTGGCCAGGTTGCGCGGCTGGTCCACGTTGCATCCCCGCATCTTGGCCACGTGGTAGGCGAAGAGCTGCAGGACCGGCGCCATGACCACGGGGTAATACTGCGGCTTTACCTCCGGGACGTAGATGACCTCGTCGCTTAGACGCGCGATCTCTTCGTCCCCCCGCGTGGCCACGGCGATGACCGGTGCTTGGCGGGCCTTCACCTCCTCCACGTTGCCCAGCATCTTGTGGTACACGGAATCCCTGGGCACCAGGGCCACCACCGGGAAGCCGGGGTGCAGCAGGGCGATGGGGCCGTGCTTCATCTCTCCCGCCGGATAACCCTCGGCATGGATATAGGATATCTCCTTGAGTTTCAAGGCCGCCTCCATGGCCAGGGGGTAGTTTATGTTCCGTCCCAGGAACAGAAAATCCTCGCACCGGCAGTATTTATCGGCGCAGCGTTCCACCGTCTCCGTGTCCCCCAGCACCTCCTCGATGCGGCCGGCGAGGCCCTCCAGCTCGTGGAAGGTAGGCCCCACGAAATGGGGATCCAGGAGCCCCCGCTCCTGCCCAAGGTAGAGGCCCAGGAGATATACCGCTGCCACCTGGGCCAGGAAGGTCTTGGTGGCCGCCACCCCTATCTCCGGACCGGCATGGGTGTACAGCACCCCGTCCGACTCCCGGGCCATCATGCTCCCCAAGACGTTGACCACGGCCAGGGTGGGAGCCCCGCAGCGTTTGGCCCAGCGCACGGCGCTCATGGTATCCGCCGTCTCCCCGGACTGGCTGACCGCCACCACCAGGCAGCCCGGATCGAGCTTGGGAGCGCGGTAATAGAATTCCGAGGAGATGTCCACCTCCACGGGGATGTCCATCCAACCCTCCATGACGTAGCGTCCCAGGAGGGAAGCGTGATAGGAAGTGCCGCAGGAGACGAAGATGATGCGGTTGATATCGCGGAGGTCGAAGCGGCCTTCCTCCAGCTCTTCGAGGCGCAGCCTCCCGTCGGGGCCCATCCTGCCCCGCAGGGTATCCATCCAGGCCCGGGGCTGCTCGTGTATCTCTTTGAGCATGAAATCCTCGAAACCGCCCTTTTCCACCGCCGTGGCATCGAAGGGGACCTCGAAGACCCCCCTTTCCACGGCTGCCCCGGTCGCGTCCACTATTTTCCAGTCCTTCTCCGTAACCCTCACCAGATCACCGTTCTCCAGGGAGACCGCCCGGCGGGTGAAATCGAGGAAGGCCAGGGTGGCCGAGGCCAGGAAGTTCTCTCCCTCCCCCAGGCCGAGTAGGAGGGGGCTGTCCATCCGGGCCCCCACCAGGACTCCCGGTTCCTCGGCGCACAGGAAGACCGCGGCGTAGGTCCCCTTTACCTCGGGAAGCGCGGCGCGCACCGCCTCCAGGAGGTCCCCGTCGTAGCTCTCCTCCACCAGGTGAACGAGCACCTCGGTATCCGTGCGGGACCGGAAACGGTGGCCGCGGGCCAGAAGTTCTCTTTCCAGTTCCTGGAAGTTCTCGATGATCCCGTTGTGCACCACGGCTATCCGCCCCCGACAGTCCAGGTGCGGATGGGCGTTCTCCATGGAGGGTATGCCGTGGGTGGCCCAGCGGGTATGGGCGATCCCGGTCCCTCCCTCACCGGGAAGACCCCCGAGGTACGGCTCCAGGTGATCGAGGTTGCCCCGCCTCTTGACCACCCTGATGCCGCCATCCTCCTGGATGCCCAGTCCGGCGGAGTCGTAACCGCGGTATTCCAGGCGGCGCAGGCCATGGAAGAGGGTGGCAGCAACCGGCCTGGGTCCCGTGTAACCCACTATGCCGCACAATTCAGCCCATCTCCCTCTCCACCACGGCGGCCAGTTCCCGAACCGCCATCTCGGCCAGTTCCCCGTCCAATGCCTCCACCATCACCCTGAGTACCGGCTCCGTACCCGAGGGCCGCAGGAGCACCCTTCCACGGTCACCCAGGCGTTCCTCCCAGGACCGCAGCACGGAGAGGATGTTCTTGCGTTCCCTCCAGCTCTCCTTGTCCCTGACCCTCACGTTGACCAACAACTGGGGCACCTTGACCACCAGGCGCGAGAGGGCGGAGAGCTTTTCCCCCGTCTCCATCATGGCCTCCAGGAGCTTGACCGAGGTGACCAGGCCGTCCCCGGTGGTGGTGTGATCCAGGAAGATAATGTGGCCGGATTGTTCCCCGCCCAGGTTGTAGCCGCCCTCGAGCATCTTCTCCAGCACGTAGCGGTCGCCGACCGGCGTTTGGTGGACCTTTATCCCTTCCCTCGCCATGGCCAGGTGGAATCCCAGGTTGGACATGACCGTGGCCACCACCGCGTTGTCCCTGAGCGTCCCCACTTCCTTCATGCGTACCGCGCAGATGGCCATGACGTGGTCCCCGTCCACCAGGTTGCCCTCCTCGTCCACGGCTATCAGGCGGTCGGCATCCCCGTCGAAGGCCAGTCCGAGGTGAGCCCCTTCCTCCACCACCTTTCTCTGCAGGGCCTCGCAGTGGGTGGAACCGCATTCCCGGTTGATGTTCAAACCGTCCGGCTCCGCGTGGAGGGCCACCACCCGGGCTCCCAGGCGCCGCAGGAGCTCGGGGGCCAGGCGGTAGGATGCCCCGTTGGCGCAGTCCACGACCACCTTGACCCCGGAGAGATCGGGTCGGGCCACGCCAAGAAGGTGCTCCAGGTACTCCTCCTCCGCTCCCTCCGACGGCCGGGCACATCCCACCTGGTCACCGCGCGGCTTGGGACGGACCCCGGCGCCTTCCACCAGGCGTTCCATCTCCATTTCCACCTCGTCGGGGAGTTTGAACCCGTCCCGGTGGAAGAATTTGATGCCGTTGTCCTGGGCCGGGTTGTGGGAGGCGGAGATGACCACCCCCGCCTCGGCCCCCCTGGATCGGGTGAGGAAAGCCACCGCGGGGGTAGGCATTACCCCCAGGAGCTCCACCTCCCCCCCCGCGGAACAGACCCCCGCCACCAGGGCCGCTTCCAGCATGTCCCCGGACAGCCGGGTGTCCCTGCCCAACAAAAGGCGCGGCCTGGGGTTGTCACCGGCCAGCACCTCCACGGCCGCCCAGCCCAGGCGCATGGCCAACTCCGGGGTGAGCTCCACGTTGGCCTCTCCCCTCACCCCGTCGGTCCCGAAGAGACGAGACCCTTTCCTCGTTCCCTGTTCCCATCCCTCCATCTCCGACTCGCCCGCCCCGCACCCGGGAGCGGTACCTCGCTGTTTAAGTCCCTTCAAATCCCGGTTTTTTCCCTTCCAACGCCCCTAAAGGACTATATCACCCCGCCTTTTCGGCCTTCAAGGCAAGCGCAGCAAGAGAGATCGCCCACCTTCTCCCTTTCTTGGCTTGCTTCGCCAGGATGACGGGGTGGTCTGTCGATGATTTCAACCCCAAAGCGACTGCCGAAAAGGTACAGCACCCGCGCAAGAGAGATCGCCCCCCTTCTCCCTGTCTTAGCCTGCTTCGCCAGGATGACGGGGTGGTCTGTCGATGATTTCAACCCCAAAGCGACTGCCGAAAAGGTACAGCACCCCGCGCCGGCGGAGACCTTCGCCTTGAGGCTCCCCGCGAGAGAGAAAAAACTCCCCAATGGATATGGCCCTTGCAGGGGAAGAAAATCGCTCTCTGTAACCGGAAGATCAGCGCTTGGAGAACTGCGGGCGCTTACGCGCCTTCTTGAGGCCGTACTTCTTGCGCTCCTTCATGCGGGGGTCGCGCCGCAGGAGGCCGGCTTTCTTCAGCTCCGAGCGGAGGGTCTCGTCGCAGTCCACGAGGGCGCGGGCTATGCCGTGGCGGAGAGCCCCGGCCTGACCGGAAATGCCTCCCCCCCTGATGGTGGCCACCACCTTGTAGCGCCCCACGCTACCCGCCGCCGCCAGGGCCTGCATGATCTGGTCCCGCAGGGTCTGGCGGGGGAAGTATTCCTCCAGGCTCCTGCCGTTGATGACGAACTCGCCCTCGCCGGGGTATAACCATACCCTGGCCACCGCTTCCTTTCTCCTGCCCGTTCCGTAACCCAGATGTTGCGGCAAATCTCACACCTGCCTTCCCCTGTTCATGCGCCCAGGGAGATCTTCTCCGGCTTCTGGGCCTGGTGGGGGTGATCCGGCCCGGCGTAGACGTGCAGCTTCCGGATCATGGCCCGGCCCAGGCGATTCTTCGGGAGCATCCCCCGTATCGCCTTCTCCACCACCCTTTCCGGATTTTCCCGCAGGAGGGTCCGATAGGTGAATTCACGCAGGCCCCCCGGGTAACCGGAATGCCGGTAGTACTTCTTCTTGTCCAACTTGTTGCCGGTGAGCACCACCTTGTCTGCGTTGACCACCACCACATGGTCGCCCACGTCCAGGTGTGGAACGTAGATGGCCTTGTTCTTGCCCTTGAGGATCTTGGCCACCTCGGAGGCCAGCCTCCCCAGGACCATTCCCTGGGCATCCACCAGGTACCACCTGCGCTGTATATCCGACTTCTTGGTGCTGTAGGTCCTCGTGGTCATAACGCGTCGCCTCTTCGCTTTTTTATAGCACGACAAACAATAATGATAGAGGCCACCCCTCCCGGTGTCAAGGAAAAGGCGGCCATCGAGGCCATCCAGGCCGCACCGGGGATCACGGCCGGTAGTCCAACCACGCCTGGATCAACTTCTTGAGGACGGGGGCGGCCGCCGCCGCGGTCCGGAGCACCTCCTCGTGCGAGATGGGCTGGGGCCTGCGTAGGTCCCAGGTATTGGTGATCACGCTCAACCCGTTGACCCTCATGCCCAGGTAGCGGGCATAAAGAGCCTCGGGCACCAGGCTCATGGACACCGCGTCCCCACCTATGAGGCGCAGGAACCGCAGCTCGGCTCCCGTCTCGTAGGAGGGGCCGCAGACCGCCACCAGGACCCCCTCCACCAAAGGCCAGCCCTCGGCTTGGGCTCTCCGGAGAAGGAAATCGCCGCACCCGCCATCGTAGAGGTCGGAGAGGTCGACGAAAGCCGGGGACCCGTCGGCATACCGCGCGCCGCGCAGGGGATTCGTCCCCATGAGGTTCACGTGATCCCGGACCAGCATGAGGAAGCCGCGCTCGTAGGCCGGGTTGAGGGCGCCCGCCGCGTTGCACAGGAGAAGACTGCGCACCCCGACGGCGGCCATGACGCGGACCGGGAAGACCACCTCCTCCATGCTCCGGCCCTCGTAATAATGGAGCCTCCCTTTTTGGAAAAGCACGCTCCTCTCCCCGTAACGCCCCAGGAGGACCGTCCCCGCGTGCCCCGGGACCGCGGCGTGCGGCCATCCCGGTATCTCCTCGAAGGCCAACTCCACCGCCTGCCCCGTCTCCGGGACCGACTCCCCCTGGCCGCTCCCCAGGACGACCGCCTCCGTGGGCAGGGGAAGCCCCTCCCCCTCCAGGATAGAAGCCAGGAAACGCGCCGCGCTGGCCACGGAACCGTCGGTTTCCGCCTTCATCTTCCCTTCCCCGGTCCAAGACCCGCACACTCTTTTCCTGCTACCTTAACCAGAATACGAGGTCTTTCCACGGTCAACCCTCCCCGGCCATGCGTTCCTTCAGCANGGCGATGCTTTCCACGGGGGTGGGATCCACGCCATTGAGTAGGGCCAGGTAGACGCTGACGAAGTCCCCCAGCAAGATGGCGCCCAGCAGTTTTTCGGTGCGCGACCGCCCCCCCACCCTGATCACCGTCACTCCGCTCACCTTTTCACGCAGGATATCCGCGGTTATGTCCACCCGTTTGGCGACCCGGGGGTGATCGTCTTCCTCGAGGAGGAAGATGACCTCCACGCGCCTGCTGAAGTCGTCCGGCCGGTGCCATCCCACGATCTCGTTGTGGTTCATCTCCGGCAAGACGTGATGGAAGGCGGGAATCTTGGAATTCTCGTTGAACTGGCACTTCCAGCGGTAGGCGGCCACTCCCAGCAGCCCTTCCGTCCCGTAGACCACCGGTATCTTCCCCGCCAGGCGGGAGGCCAGCTGCTTGGCGAAGTTGCGTCCCACGGAGGAGATACGCCCCCACTCCCCGGCCTTCTCCTCCAGGTATTCCACCGCCTCGTAGGCCACCCGGATGAAACCCTGCACGAGCCCCAGCCGCTCCGCCGCCACCGCGGCGGGCAGGAAGAGATACCCCAGCGCCGCCCGGGGTTGCAACCCCGGCGGGATCACCACGCAGGAATGCCGATAACCGCGGGCCTTCTCCAGGAGACGCCCACCCGAGGTGAGGACCAGGAGGCGGCACCCCAGGTACACCGCGTCCTCGTAGGCGGAGAGGGTTTCCTCGGTATTGCCGGAATAGCTGGCCGCCACGGCCAGGGTGTCGGGGCCGAGAATAGCGGGAAGCCTATAGGAGCGGTGAACGCTCACCGGTAGCCCGGCCGCTTCCTCGAGCAAGGCGCGCAGAAGATCCCCACCGATGGCCGAGCCTCCCATCCCCAGGTAGGCCATGCGCTTGATGCCTTCCCCGGAGGGGAGTTCGGACAGTTCGCGGCCCATGCGCAGCGCTTCCCTGCACTGGCGGGGAAAGGACTCCACCGCGGCGAGCATCCCCCCTGGATCGCGCTGCTCCAGCTCCATCACGTCATCCAGGTTCACCCTCTCCCCCATGTCCGCTCCTTTCTCCCTGAACCTCGGCCGTCGAGTACGCGTACGGCGGGCCGGAGGACGCATGAAACGGCGAAACGGCCCCTCCGCGATCCAGGTCGCACGGCTGATATCCGTGCTGCCGCACCAGGCGGGGCATGTTAAAATCTTAACATGCCCCGGAAGGCATGCAGCCAAGCCGGGGCTCGCGTCCGGGACAGCGGGCCAGGAGGCCCTCGCCCCTACCGGTCGAAACGGACATCACGGGGCGACGCCGGAATCCATTTCCAGCCTCGAGTTTCTCCGGCCGGTGCAGAAAAGGAGCAAGGGATGAAAGACGTGAATACCTCCATTTTCAAGGCCTATGACATACGCGGCGTCTATCCCCAGGAAATCGACGAGGACATAAGTTACCGGCTGGGCAGGGCCTTTGTCGTCTTCCTGGGGGAGGACCGCATCTTGGTGGGAAGGGATATGCGCCTGTCCTCTCCTTCCCTCTCCCGGGCCTTCATCGAGGGGGCTCGGGACCAGGGGGCCGACGTGGTGGACATCGGGCTCTGCTCCACGGACATGCTCTACTTCGCCTCCGGAGACCTGGACTTGCCCGGGGTCATGTTCACCGCCTCGCACAACCCCAAGGAATACAACGGCCTCAAGCTCTGCCGTCGCAAGGCGGGCCCCATAAGCGAGGATACCGGCATCGCCGAGATCCGCGACCTGGTGCTGGAGGGAGATTTTCCCTCCCCTTCCCGACGGGGCGGCCTGGAGGAGAGGGACATGCTTGAACGCTATATCGACCACGTCCTGGGCTTCATCGCCCCCGCCGTACTCCGCCCCCTCAAGGTGGTCGCGGACGCCGGCAACGGCATGGCGGGTCTCGTCCTACCGGCCCTTTTCCGGCGTCTTCCCTGCCGACTGGTGCCCCACTGCTTCGAGCTGGACGGCTCCTTCCCCCACCACCAACCCAGCCCCATCGAACCGGAGAACATCGCCCTCCTCCAGCGGTGGGTGCTCGAGGCGGAGGGAGACCTGGGCATGGCCTTCGACGGGGATGCCGACCGCGTGTTCCTGGTGGACGATAAAGGGGAACCGGTGAGCGGATCCCTGACCACCGCCCTGGTGGCCAGGCGCATCCTGCAGGAGCATCCGGGGGAGAAGATCATCTACAACTGCATCAACAGCTGGATAGTGCCGGAGACCATAATCGCCTACGGTGGCATTCCCATCCGGGAGAGGGTGGGCCATTCCTTCATCAAGCAGACCATGGCCGAGACGGGCGCCATCTTCGCCGGGGAACATTCCGGCCATTACTATTTCCGGGACAACTACCGCGCCGACTCCGGGCTCATCGCCGCGCTTTACGTGCTGGAGATCGTGAGCCGCGAGGGCAGGCCCTTGTCCGAGATCCTCAAGCCCTTCAAGAAATATTACTCCTCCGGGGAGATAAACAGCCGGGTGGAGGACATCCCCGGGAAGTTGGAGGAGATCGCCCGGCTCCACGCCGATGCCAAGAGGATAGACCGCCTGGACGGCGTCACGGTGGAATACGACGACTGGTGGTTCAACGTGCGGCCCTCCAACACCGAGCCCCTGCTACGCCTGAACCTGGAGGCCAAGACCCGGGAGCTCATGGAGGAGAAGCGTGACCAACTCCTGGCCCTGATACGCTCCTGAGCCATGGACGGCCCTTTCCCTCGCCCCATGCTCTACCGTGAAGCGGCCCGGGNTACCGGGCCCTCAAGCGATGGCCGCGGGAGGTCATCCCCCGCCGCACGGTACGCCTTCCGGGCTGCCTCGGAGCGCCCATGCCCGAAGGCGAAGGCAAGGTCCGGCCTGAGCCGCCTCCGGCGCCCGCTTTTCCCCGTCCTCCTCGCGCTCCTGGCCTGCTCCTCGGGATGCGTAAACCGTCTCCCGGCCCCCGAAAGGACCTCCGGCGAGGTGGTGGAGGCGGCTCTGCGCGGCCTCTCCTCGCTGGGTTCGTTCCCCTTCCTTGTCCGCCAGGAGACCCGAGTGGGGGTATCCGGATACACGGCCTGGGGAGAGGAGCGGGGGGAAGGCGTCCTGGAGGGCGAGGATTTCACCGTGGAAATGACCAGGATTTCCCCCCAAGGGGAGGAGCGCTACGCCATTTCTTTCCGGGAGGGAGGTTACTATCTGCGGCGGGAGGGAACGGAGAGGCCGGCGGAAGGCTCCGAGGTGCCGGGCCCCCTGTTGAGGCCCCACGATTTCATAGAAATATTTTCCAAATACAAGCATGCCCGGGAGGGGAACGAGGAGGATTACCAGGGCCTGAGGTGCCGGGTGTTTGACTTGGAATACGATCCCTCCCTCGCCCTCCAGGCGATCCCGGAGCAGGCAAAGGAATATTTTTCCAACCTGGATTACAGCCTGCAGGGCAAGGTATGGCTGGGCGACGGCTCACCGTATCCCGTGGCCATGTCCCTAGTGCTCATCGGCTTGGACCGCGTGGAAAAACTGCAACGCCTGCGCCTGGATTGTACCCTCCAACCCTTTCCGGGTGGTAAAACCTGAAGACCTCCCCGGCCGGGTGGAGGCCGCCTGCCCTTCCCGCCGCACGGTCGGGGCCTGGCCGAGGATCCCGGGGCCATCCACCCGGAGGCATGGAGGCCGCCGGCTTACGGGAGGGAAGAGGGAGGGAGACTCCACGGAACGCTACGCCCGCCCGGAGCCAGGATAGGTTGATAAAAGCGGGCAGGCCCAATTCCTGCCATGCCCTTCCCTTGCCCGAGACCCGGTTGGCTTCACCCCATCGCTTTCTGCGGCAAGCTCCCTCGCTACAGCGGCGGTGGGTCGAAGGGGTAATACACCTTCTCCAGGAATAGACCNTGGGGAGGGAGGGCCGGCACGGGACGGTCCCGTTCTCCCNCGTGGAGAAGTTCCAGGAAACTTCCCGGAGACCAGCGGCCCTTTCCCACCTCCAGGAGGGCGCCGCAGAGCATGCGCATCATCATCCAGGCGAAAGCGTTGGCCCGAACCCTGACGCAGAGCAACTCCCCCTGCCTGAAAATCCGGGCCTCCATGACCTCCCTCACCGTGGATCTCCCCTCCTCGCGGCGGCAGAAGGAAGCGAAATCGTGGACTCCGGGAACGCCGGAAAGCGCTTCCTTCATGGCCTCCTCGTCCAGTCCCCTTCCCACGTGGAAGGAGAAACGCCTGAGGAAGGGAGAAGGATAGGTCCCGAGGAACAAGTAATAAGCGTACTCGCGGGCCAGCGCGCTGCGCCTGGCATGGAATCCCTCCTCCACCTCCCGGCAACCCAAAACGGCGATGTCCGGGGGGAGGAGGGCGTTGAGGGAGCGCGGCAGCCTTTCCGGCGCTACCCGGAGCTTGCCGTGGAAGTTCACCACCTGTCCCTTGGCATGGACCCCGGCATCGGTCCTGCCCGCCGCGTAGAGGGGGGATTCCAGCACCGCCACCCTCCCCAGGGCCTCCTCGAGTTTCCCCTGCACGGTGGGCAGGCCGGGCTGTTTCTGGAAGCCCTTGTATCCCGTGCCCTCGTAGGAGAGGGTGAGCATGTAGTTTCCCAACTTCACTCCAGAGGTCGGATCGGGGCCTCCAACCGGAGCGGGCTCATAACCGTCCCCGGGGTACGGAAAACCCGCCCGTGAAGGGGCGGGAAAACCCGGGACGCGGTTTGCGGGCTCAGACCAGCTCGATGACCGCCATGGGCGCGGCATCCCCCTGGCGCGGCCCTATCTTCACCACCCTGGTGTAGCCACCCTCGCGGTCCTCGTACCGCGGCCCGATCTCGGCGAAGAGCTTGTGGATCACGTCCCGGTCGGGGATGATGGCCAATGCCTGCCGCCTGGCGTGGAGATCCCCCCGCTTGGCCAGCCCCACGAGCTTGTCCACGAGGGGCTGCACTTCCTTGGCCTTGGCCTCGGTGGTCTTGATCCTCTCGTGTTCTATGAGAGCGCGTGCCAGGTTGGCGGTTATGGCGCGCTGATGGGCGGCGCTTCCTCCCAGTCTCCTTCCCTTTTTCGGCTGCGGCATTGCTGCACCTCTCGTACTCGCAAGGGTCTCCGGGGAACCCTACTTGGTCTTCAGGCTCAGTCCCCTCTTCCTCAACTGCTCCTTTACGTCCTCTATGGAGCGGGCACCGAAACTGCGCAGGGCCAGCAGGTCCTCCTCCGTCTTCTCGATGAGCTGGCCCACGGTGTTGATCCCCCCGCGGTGGAGGCAGTTCAGCACCCTCACCGGGAGTTCCAGGTCCTCGATGGGTATTTGCATCTCCCTGGTGCCGGCCGCCTGGGCCTCCCGGCCGAAGATGGTCTCCCCCAGGCCCTCCTCGCCCTCGGCCAGGGAGAAGAATATCTCCGCGTGGCCCACCAGTATCTGGGCCGCCCTGAGCAGGGCCTCCTGGGGGCCGATGCTCCCGTCCGTGGTCACCTCCAGGATCAGCCGGTCGTAGTCCGCCCTCTGTCCCACGCGGGTGTCCTCCACGTGATAGGCCACCCTGACCACAGGGGAGAACATGGCGTCCATGGGAATGGTGCCCGCCACCTCGTACAGGCCCCCCATGCGCTCGGCGGAGACGTAACCCCGGCCCTTGCGCGCCGTCATCTCCATCTTCAACTTGCCTTTCTCGTTCAGGGTGCATATCTTGTGCTCGGGGTTGATTATCTCCACCTCGGCCGGCGCCTGGATGTCCCCGGCGGTGACCGTCTTGGGTCCGGAGACGTCCAGGAACAGGGTGTGCTGGCCCTCGTCCAGGATACGCAGGATTACCCCCTTGAGGTTGAGGATGATGTCTATGGTATCCTCCTTCACCCCTTCTATGGTGCTGAACTCGTGTACCACGCCCTCGATACGCAGGGAGGTTATGGCCGCGCCGGGGATGGAGGAGAGCAGGATGCGGCGCATGGAATTGCCCAGGGTGTGCCCGAGACCCCTCTCCAGGGGCTCGACGACGAACCTGCCGTAGGAATCCTCCACCTTGTCCACCACGATATGTGGTTTCTGCATTTCAAGCACCAATGCCCATCCCCTCCTATCCCTCGGATTACTTGGAGTAAAGCTCCACTATCAGGTGCTCCTTGACCGGGATGTCGATGTCCTCGCGCTTCGGTTTGGCCACCACCTCGATGCGTCTCTTGTCCAGGTCCACCCGCAGCCAAGGAACCACGGGACGCCCCTCGGAAAGGCGCACCGCCTGCAGCACCCGCACCAGGTCGCGGCTCTTCTCCTTGAGCTCGATCACGTCACCCACCCTCACCTCGTAGGAGGGGATGTCCACCTTCCGCCCGTTGACCGTCACGTGTCCGTGGCGCACTAGCTGGCGGGCGTCCTGCCGGGAGGAGGCCAGCCCTCCCCGGTACACCACATTGTCCAGCCGGCACTCGAGGAGGGCGAGGAGGTTCTCGCCGGTAATCCCCTTCTGCCTGCTGGCGCGTCCGTAATAGTTGCGGAACTGCCTCTCCAGGACGCCGTAGATCCGCTTGGCCTTCTGCTTTTCCCTGAGCTGCAGGAGGTACTCGGTCTCCTTGACCCGGCCTCTCCCGTGCTCACCGGGAGGATAGGCGCGGCGCTCCATGGCGCACTTGTCGCTCTCGCAGCGCGCGCCCTTCAAGAAGAGCTTCACCCCCTCGCGGCGGCACTGCTTGCAGGACGGTTCCAGGTTACGTGCCATGACCCACCACTCCTATACCCTTCTTCTCTTCTTGGGTCGGCACCCGTTGTGGGGCTGGGGCGTCACGTCGGTGATGCTCACCACCTCCAGGCCGTTGGCTTGCAGGGTGCGGATGGCCGTCTCGCGCCCCGATCCCGGTCCCTTGACGAAGACGTCGACTTTCTTCATCCCGAACTCCTGGGCCTTCTTGGCCGCGCTCTCGGCCGCCAGTTGGGCGGCGAAGGGGGTGCTCTTGCGGGAGCCCTTGAAGCCCACCGTCCCGCTGCTGCTCCAGGTGAGGGTATCCCCGTTCTTGTCGGTTATGGTGATGATGGTGTTGTTGAAGGTGGACTTGATGTGCGCCTCACCGTGCAATACCGTCTTCTTCTCCTTCTTTCTCCCTCTTCCCCTTCCTCGCGTCGGTCTCGCCAACTGGCAACCTCCTATGTCTCATCCATCCACCTGCGTTTGGACAACCCTTGGGTCACGCTTGTTCCACCATGCGGGGAACTACTTCTTCTTGCGCTTCACGCCCACCGTCTTCCGGGGTCCCTTGCGTGTCCGGGCGTTGGTGTGGGTACGCTGCCCCCGCACCGGAAGGCCCATGCGATGGCGGAGACCCTGGTAGCATCCGATCTCCATCTTGCGTTTGATGTTCTGGGCCACCTCGCGACGCAGGTCCCCCTCCACCTTCAGGTTCTGGTCGATATAATTGCGCAGCCTCACCACCTCGTCGTCGGTGAGGTCCCGCACCTTGGTATCGGGGTTTATCTGGCAACTCCGCAGTACCTTGAGGGACGTGGACCTACCTATCCCGTAGATGTAGGTCAGGGCTACCTCCACCCGCTTGTCCCTCGGAAGGTCGACACCAGCTATGCGCGCCAAATCACTACCTCCCCGTCCTCAACCCTGCCGCTGCTTGTGGCGGGGGTTCTGGCAGATGACCAGCACCTTGCCGTGGCGGCGTATTATCTTGCACTTGTCGCACATCTTCTTGACCGAGGGTCTGACCTTCATTTCCAGTATCTACCTTTCCACTCCTCCTCGCCATTCCGGCCGGCGTGCACGCCTCACTTGTACCGGTAGACTATGCGCCCGCGGGTCAGGTCGTAGGGAGATATCTCCACCAACACCCGGTCCCCGGGCAGTATCCGGATGTAATGCATGCGCATCTTCCCGGATATGTGGGCCAGAATCTTGTGCCCGTTGTCCAGTTCCACCCGGAACATGGCGTTGGGCAAGGGTTCCAGTACGGTTCCTTCGACCTCTACGGAGCCTTCCTTCTTGGCCACTCCTCACTCTCCCCACGCCACCCTCGCGTCGGGCGTGCTTTCTTTTCGCACCAGAANTTATATACTAACAAATAAAATCACCGGCGTCCAGAAAACCCTCGCCCCTTTTCCCCTCAGGGAAGGGTGAGGATCTCCGGGTCCCCCTCGGTCACGGCCACGGTATGCTCGAAGTGCGCCGAGAGGCGTCCGTCCACGGTGCGCACCGTCCATCCGTCATCCTCCACCCTTACCTCGTAGGTTCCCTCGTTGACCATGGGTTCCAGGGCGAAGGTCATGCCCGGTAGNAGCAGGGGGCCTCTCCCCGGAGGGCCGAAGTTGGGGATCTGGGGCTCCTCGTGCATCTCCTTCCCTATGCCGTGCCCCACGAACTGGACCACCACCGAGAAACCTCCCTCCTCCACCACCCGCTGGATGCTGTTGGAAACGTCTCCCAGCCGGTTCCCGGCGCGGCAGGCNGCGATGCCCGCTTCCAGCGAGGCCCGGGTTACTTCCANGAGCCTCCTGGCCGCGTCGCTGACCTCCCCCACCGCGTAGGTGCGGGCGGCATCCGCCTGGTAGCCGTCCAGGATCACCCCCACGTCAATGCCGATGATATCTCCCTCCCTCAACCTCTCCTTGCCCGGGATGCCGTGGACCACCACGTCGTTCACCGAGGTGCATATGGAGGCCGGAAAACCCCGGTATCCCAAAAAGGAGGGTATGCCGCCCCGGGACCTGATATAGTCGTCGGCCAGGCGGTTCAGGGTCTCCGTCCTGGTCCCCGGCCTCACATGCTTCTCCAACATGTCCAGGACCCCGGCCACGATGCGGCCGGCCTCCCTCATCTTGGCTATTTCCTCGCGAGATTTCCTGATGATCATGGGCTCCAGCCCCACGCCCGGAAGGTGAGGGCATGCACCCCCCTTCCGGTGATGCCTTCCGCTCCTTCCACCCACCGCATCCCGCCGGCGGACCCTCACTCCAACACCTTGCGTATGGAATCCAGGACCTCCTCCATGGAAGCGCCGCCGTCTATGTCCCTCAGGAGTCCCTCGGCGCGGTAATAGTCGATCAGAGGCTGGGTCTTGGAGCGGTATTCCTCCAGGCGCGCCCGGACCGTCTCTTCCCGGTCGTCGTCGCGCACGTAGAGCTCCCCTCCGCAGGCGTCGCACCTCCCCTCCTCCCGGGGAGGATTGAACTTCAGGTGGTAGATGGCCCCGCAGGAGCGGCAGGTCCGCCGGGCGGTCAACCTCTCCACCACCGTCTGGTCGGGGACCTGGATGTTCAGGACGTGGTTTATGGACTTCCCCATGCTGGCGAGCATCTCCTTGAGGGCATCGGCCTGGGCCACCGTCCTGGGAAACCCGTCCAGCACGAAGCCCTTGTCGCAGTCCGGCTCCGCCAGCCGGTTCCGCACAATGCCTATAACCACCTCGTCGGGAACCAACTCTCCCCGGTCCATGTACTCCTTGGCCTTGAGGCCCAGCTCGGTGCCCCGCTTGAGGTTGTCCCGGAAGATGTCTCCGGTGGAGATGTGGGGAATGCCGTAGAGCTCGCTTATCCTCTCCGCCTGGGTTCCCTTGCCCGCACCCGGCGGGCCCAGAAGAACGAGGTTGTGCATCATCGGCCTCCTTCCTCCTCCTGGCGCTTCAACGCAGGAATCCCTCGTAATGCCGCATCTGCAGTTGGGCCTCGATCTGCTTCATGGTCTCCAGGGCCACGCCCACGATGATCATGATGGCCGCCCCTCCGAAGGGTATCTCGCGGGTCCCGAAAAAGTAGAACATGACCGCCGGGAGGAGGGCGATGGCCGCCAGGGATATGGACCCGGGCAGGGTGATGCGGTTGATGACCTTCCCGAAGTACACCGCCGTGGGCGTGCCCGGCCGGATGCCGGGCACGAAGGCCCCGTATTTCTTGAGGTGCTCCGCCTGGGTGAAGGGGTCGAAGACGATGTAGGTGTAGAAGTAGGCGAAGAAGATGATCAGGAGGGTGTAGACCACGAAATAGAGCCACCCCTGGGAAAGACGGGTGGCCACCCCGGTGAGGGCGGGGATGAACTGGGCCAGCATGGTGGGGAAATAGATGACCGAGGAGGCGAAGATGATGGGGATGACTCCCGAGGTGTTTATCTTCAGGGGCAGGTAGGTGGTACCCCCCATGGTCATGCGCCTCCCCCGTATCTGCTTGGCGTACTGCACGGGGATGCGCCTCTCCCCCTGGTCCAGGTAGATGACGGCCAGGATCACCGCCAGGGACATCACCGCGGAGATTATTATCCCGTAGGCCATGTTTCCGTACCGGAGCTCGGTGTTGGTGATGAGGTTCTTGAACTCCACGGGCACGCGGGCGATGATGGAGATGAAGATGAGGATGGACATCCCGTTGCCCACGCCTCGCTCGGTGATCAGCTCCCCGAACCACATGAGAAGGGCCATCCCCGCGGTGAGGGTCAGGATGACCACTATCCCCTTCATCCAGGTGAACTCGATGATGCGGATGCTCTCCCCGCCTATGTTCTGCCANCGGGAGAACTGCCACACCAGGCCGATGGACTGCATGAGGGCCAGGCCCAGNGTGAGGTAGCGCGTCACCTGGGTTATCTTGCGCCGTCCCGATTCCCCCTCTTCCTGCCACTCCTTGAGCTTGGGGATCACCGCCACCAGCATCTCCATGATGATGGCCGCGGTGATGTAGGGCATGATGCCCAGCCCGAAGATGGCCAGGTGGGAAAGGGCGCCGCCGGAGAAGAAGTTGAGGAACCCCAGTATCCCGCCTCCCTCCTGGATGAGTTTCTGCAGGGCCTGGGTATTCACTCCCGGGGAGGGGATAGCGGAACCGACGCGGTAGAGAAGGATTATCAACAAGGTGAAGAGGATCTTGCGGCGCAGATCTTCGACCTTGAAGATATTGCGGAAGGTGCGGAGCAAATCAGATCACCTCGGCCCTTCCACCTGCGGCCTCGATCTTGGCCACCGCTCCCCTGGTGAAGGCATTTGCCCGGACCGTCAGCCCCCGCTCCAGATCGCCGCGGCCCAGTATTTTCACTTCGTGACGCAGTTTCTTAAGGATGCCCTTCTCCACCAACGCCTCCGGCGTCACCACCTCCCCCTCGGCGAAGAGGTTGAGCTTCTCCACGTTGACCAGGTGATATTCCTTCTTGTCCCGAGGCCGGAAACCCCTCAGCTTGGGTATCCTTCTCTGGAGGGGCATCTGCCCTCCCTCGAAGCCGATACGGGTCTTGCCGCGCGCCTTCTGGCCCTTCTGTCCCCGTCCGCTGGTCTTGCCGTGTCCGGACGACCTACCCCTCCCCACGCGCTTGGGGGGATGCGTGGAGCCCGGGGCCGGCCTGAGGTCGTGTATCTTCAGCGTCATCTCGCGCCTCCCGTCATCCGCTGCCACGTGTTTCTCTCCGGTCCGTAAACAACATACTCCCCGCTTTCCGGGCCTATCTCCCCGCTCACCCACGGAGCCCTTCTGCCCTCATCGTCCACCGGCTTGGACGCCTCCCGGGGCACCGTTTCCCGCCCTATTCCTCCATGGGCTCCACCCTCACCAGGTGGGTGACCCGCCTGATCATCCCCCTTATCTCCGGCGTGTCCCGGTGGACGACGGAATGGTTGATCCGCTTCAGGCCGAGGGCCCTGATGGTGCGCCGCTGCTTCCAGGGACGGCCGATGAGGCTGCGCACAAGGGTGACACGAAGCTTCCTCTCCCCAGCGCTCATCCCTTGACCGCCTCCTTCTCCCGCGCCTTGCGCAATTGAGCCCTCCTTATCTCCGCCACTTCGCGGGCCTTGCTGATGGCCTTGAGCCCCTCGAAGGTAGCCTTGACCACGTTGACCGGGTTGCGGGACCCGTAGGTCTTGGTGAGCACGTCCTGTATTCCGCTGAGTTCTATGACCGCGCGCACCGGGCCGCCGGCTATGACCCCGGTCCCCTCGCTGGCCGGCTTGAGGAGGACCCGCGAGGATTCGAACTTCCCCACCACCTGGTGGGGTATGGTGGTTCCCCGCGTGGGGACCTTGAAGAGGTTGCGCTTGGCCTTCTCCACGCCTTTCTGGATGGCCAGGGGGACCTCGCGGGCCTTCCCGTAACCGTAGCCCACCACGCCCGCCCGGTCACCCACCACCACCAGGGCGGTGAAGCTGAAGCGGCGCCCTCCCTTCACCACCTTGGCCACGCGGTTGATGTGGACGACTTTCTCCTCCAGCTCGAGAGCGTTCGGGTCTATCTTGGGCATTCACTACCTCCAGCTCTTTCCGCCCGGGAAGGCATCAGAATTCCANTCCTCCCTCTCGGGCCCCCTCCGCCAGGGCCTTGACCCTCCCGTGGTACAGGTTGCCGCCCCGGTCGAAGACCACCCTGACGATCCCCTTTTCGCGAGCCCTGGCCGCCAGGATCCGACCCACCTCCAGGGCGACTTCGGTCTTCTTCTTCCCCTCCAGGTCCAGGCCTTTCTCCATGGAGGAGGCGCTGACCAGGGTATGTCCCACCGTGTCGTCGATGATCTGGGCGTAGATGTGCCGGTTGCTGCGGAAGACCGAGAGCCTCGGCCTCTCCGGCACCCCGAATATCTTCTTGCGCACCCGCTTGCGGCGGCGCTCCTTCCTCATCATCTTTTCCTTGGCCTTGTCCATACCTTACCGCTCCATTTCCGGAATCGAGGCACTCGACCACCACTCTAGTGACCGGATCCGTCCACGCGACCGCTCTTCGCGGGCGCTCCGTCTTCCCCTCTTTTCCCCGGCCCCTTCCATGTTCCCGTCGCTCCGTCCACCCCATGCGGGATTTCGCCGGTTACTTGAGGGCCTTCCCGGCCTTGCGCCGGATCTGTTCACCGGCGTAACGGATACCCTTCCCCTTGTAGGGATCGGGCTTGCGCAACGCCCGGATCTTGGCCGCGATCTCCCCCACCTTCTGCTTGTCCGCTCCCTTCACCCGTATCTTGGTGGGGGTAACCAGCTCGAACTCCACTCCTTCGGGCGCCTTCACCAGGACGGGGTGGGAGAAACCCAGGGAAAGCTCGATGTCCGGGCCCTTGGCCACCGCCCGGTAGCCCACCCCGTGGATCTCCAGGTTCTTCTCGAACCCCCTGGTGACTCCCTCCACCATGTTGGCCAGAAGGCTGCGCGTCAGGCCGTGCAGCGACTTGTGGAACTTGGAGTCCGAGGGCCTCCTGACCCGGACGACGCCCTCCTCCATCTCGATGATCATGTCCGGGTGGAACTCACGGGTGAGCTCTCCCTTGGGGCCCTTCACCGTCACCCTATTGCCCTCTATCCTCACCTCCGTCCCCTCCGGGACGGGTATGGGCATCCTACCTATCCTGGACAATTGCACCTCCAGCTTCCGAAACCTCGCGTCCCTCCGGTCACCACACGTAGGCGATTACCTCGCCCCCCACGTTCTCCTCCCGCGCCTCACGGTCGGTGAGCAGGCCCTTGGAGGTGGAGATGATGGCGATACCCAGCCCCCCCAGGACCCTGGGCATCTGGGACCTCTTGGCGTAAACCCGCAAGCCGGGCTTGCTGATGCGCTTGATCCCGTTGATCAGGGACTCGCGGTTGGGTCCGTAGGCCAGCTTTATCCTTAGAGTATCGAAACTCTCCCCCTTGACCACCTCGAAGTCCTGGATGAAGCCCTCCCTCTTCAGGATCTCGGCGATGGAATGCTTCATCCTGGAATTGGGCATCTCCACCCACTCGTGGCGGGCGGCGCTGGCGTTGCGTATGCGGGTCAGCATGTCCGCGATGGGATCGGTCATGGTCATCTCCCACGCCTCCTTACCAGCTCGACTTGGTGATCCCGGGGATCTCGCCCTCGTGCGCCAGCTCGCGCAGGCACACGCGGCAGAGCTCGAACTTGCGGAAATATCCCCGCGGCCGGCCGCAACGCTTGCACCGGTTGTAGGCCCGGGTGCTGAACTTGGGAGGTCTCTTCTGCTTGGCAATCAGGGACTTCTTCGCCATGCCGCCTCCTCACTTGCCGCGGAAGGGCATGCCCAGCGCATCCAGCAGGGCCCGCCCCTCCTCATCGGTCTTGGCCGTGGTCACGATGGTGATGTCCATCCCTCTCACCCTGTCGATGTCGTCGTAGTCTATCTCCGGGAAAACCAGCTGCTCGTCAAGACCCATGGTGAAATTGCCCCTCCCGTCGAAAGACTTGGGGTTCAGCCCCCGGAAGTCCCTGACCCGCGGGATGGCCAGGGACATGAGCCGGTCCAGGAACTCGTACATGCGGTCTCCCCGCAGGGTGACCTTGCAACCCACGGACATCCCGGCCCGCAGCTTGAATCCGGCCACCGACTTCCTGGCCCGGTTCAGCTTGGGCTTCTGCCCGGTGATCAGGGCCAGATCCTTCATGGCCCCGTCTATGGCCTTGGGGTCGTGGGCTCCCTCCCCCACGCCCATGTTCACCACTATCTTCTCCAGGCGCGGGACCTCCATGTCGTTGCGGTACCCGAACCTCTCCTTGAGGGCCGGCACCACTTCCTTGCGGTATTTCTCCTTCAGCCTCGGAGCCATGTTCCCTTCCTCGTCCCAGTTACTCGTGCTCAATCGATGTCCGCGCCGCACTTGCGGCAGAAACGGCGCTTGTTGCCCTCGGAATCGAACCGATAGGCCACGCGCACGGGCCGGTTGCAGGATGCGCAGATGAGGGCCACGTTGGACACGTGGATGGGCGCCTCCTTGGTCACGATCCCTCCCTGGGGATTATCCTGGCTGGGCCTGGTATGTCTCTTGACCAGGTTCACGCCCTCCACGATCACCCGCCTCTCCCGCGGGAAACTGCGCAGGACCTTGCCCTGCTTGCCCCGGTCCTTCCCGGAGATGACCTGCACCCGGTCGCCCTTCTTTATCTTCAAACCCGGCATCTTCTCCCACTCCTCGCCATCCACGGTTCAGAGGACCTCCGGGGCCAGGGAGACGATTTTCATGAACTTCTTCTCCCGCAGTTCCCTGGCCACGGGGCCGAAGATGCGCGTGCCCCGCGGGTCCTTGGCCTCGTTGATCAGCACCACGGCGTTCTCGTCGAACTTGATGTACGAACCGTCCTTGCGCCGCCTCTCCTTCTTGGTGCGCACCACCACCGCCTTCACCACGTCTCCCTTCTTCACCGAGCCCCCGGGTATGGCCGATTTCACCGTGCCCACCACGATGTCCCCCACGTAGGCATAGCGCCTCCCGGAGCCCCCCAGGACCTTGATCACCAGGAGCTCCCGGGCCCCCGTGTTGTCGGCTATCTTCACTCGCGATTCCGCCTGTATCATCTTCTACCTCCGAACCGCGGACCGCTCGCGCCTATTCCGCACGTTCTACGATCTCCAGAAGCCTCCAGCGCTTGGTGCGCGAGAGGGGCCTGGTCTCCATGATCTTCACCACGTCGCCCACCCGGCACCGGTTCTCCTCGTCGTGCGCCTTGTACTTCTTGCTGCGGGTCACGATCTTGCCGTAAAGCGGGTGGGGCATGCGCGTTTCCACCTTGACCACGATGGTCTTGTCCATCTTGTCGGAGACCACCGTGCCCATGCGCACCTTCCTCCGCGTCGTCCTCTCCGCCATCCTCGGGTTCCCTTCCTCTCGTCAAGCCCTAACCGGCTTTTTCGCTCATCTCGTATTCCCGGATGACCGTGCAGATGCGCGCGATGTCCTTCTTGGTCTCCTTGATGCGCGCCGTGTTGTCCAGCTGCCCGGTGGCCGCCTGGAAGCGCAGATTGAAGAGCTCTTCCTTGGCCTCCCGCAGCTTCTGCAACAGCTCCTCGTAAGAATATTGGCGAAGCTCCCTGGCCTTTACCATGCTCACTCACCACCCGTACCGACCCGCTTCACGAAACGGCATTTCATGGGCATCTTGTGGGCCGCCCGGCGCATGGCCTCCTGGGCCACGTGTTCGGGCACCCCGGAGAGCTCGAACATCACCCGTCCGGGCTTGACCACCGCCACCCAGTGGTCGGGGTTTCCCTTGCCGCTGCCCATGCGCGTTTCCGCGGGTTTCTTGGATACCGGCTTGTCGGGAAAGATGTTGATCCACACCTTCCCGCTCCTCCTCACGTGGCGGGTGATGGCCACCCTGGCCGCCTCGATCTGACGGGCCGTGACCCATGCCGGTTCCAGGGCTTGGAGGCCGTAATCCCCGAAGTGGACCTCGGTCCCACCCTTGGAACGGCCCTTGAGCCTTCCACGCTGCACCTTGCGGTGCCTGATCTTACGAGGCATCAACATCGGCCTCGACCTCCCGGTACTCCATATCCTCGTCATCACCCGGTTCCGCCACCATCTCCGGTAGCGCCTCCTCCTCGGGCTCCTCCGCGACGATGGTGCCCGCCGCCACCCTCACGGGGCGCCTCTCTTCCAGGGCCTTCTCCCGGGATTTCCTGTCCGGCTCTCCGATAAGCCCCTTGTATATCCACACCTTGACCCCGATGACCCCGAAGGTGGTGCGGGCCACGCAGAAGCCGTAGTCGATGTCCGCGCGCAGGGTCTGCAGGGGCACCCTTCCCTCCCGGTACCACTCCGTGCGGGCCATCTCCGCGCCCCCCAGCCTCCCGGCGCAGGATACCTTGATCCCCTTGGCGCCGGCGCGCATGGCGTTCTGCACTGCCCTCTTCATGGCCCTACGGAAGGAAACCCTCCCCTCGAGCTGTTCGGCGATGTTCTGGGCCACCAGGAAGGCGTCCAGCTCCGGCGTGTCGATCTCCTGGATGTTCACCTGGACGTCCTTGCCGGTCATCTCCGACAGGTCCCGCTTTATACGGTCCACCTCCGCGCCCCGGCGGCCGATGACGATCCCCGGGCGCGCGGTGAAGATATCCACCTTGACCCGCTTGGCGGTGCGTTCTATCTCCACCCGGGAAATGGCCGCCCTCTTCATGTATTCCCGGATGTAGCGCCGTATGGCCAGGTCCTCCTGGAGTAGTTCGGCATAATCCCGGGTGGCGAACCAGCGGGACTTCCAGTCGTAGATGACCCCTAGACGGAAACCATACGGATGAACCTTCTGACCCACGCCTCCTTCATCCTTTCCCTCGCGTTCCGGAGCGGCCACGACCGGCGCGTCGCTTGCCGCCTCTCTCAAGCCCCTCCCTCTCGCCCAGGACCACCGTGATGTGGCTGGTGCGCTTGCGTATGCGGGTGGCCCTCCCCAGGGCCCGGGGCCTCCACCTCTTCAGGGTGGGACCCTCGTCCACGTAGCAGTTGACTACCACCAGGTCCTCGGCCCGCAGGCCGTTGTTGTTCTCCGCGTTGGCCACCGCGGACTCCAGCACCTTGCCCACCAGGCGAGCCGCGGCCTTGGGGGAGAACCGGATGATATAGCGGGCCTCCTCCAGGTCCTTTCCCCTTATCTGGTCGGCCACCTGGCGAGCCTTGTAGGGGGAGACCCNCACGTAACGGGCCACCGCCCGTACCGTCACGCCGCCTTCACGAACCTCGGCCATATCACGTCTCCTGCCTTCCCTGCGGCTGTCACTTCAACCGGGTGGGCCTCTCGTGGGCGTGCCCGTGCTTGGTGCGACGCCGGGTGGGAGCGAACTCCCCCAGCTTGTGCCCCACCATGTTCTCGGTTATGTACACTGGAACGTGCCTCTTCCCGTCGTACACGGCAATGGTGTGCCCCACCATCTCCGGGAAGATGGTGGACCTGCGGGACCAGGTCTTGATGACCCTCTTCTCGTTGCGCCGGTTGAGCTCCTCGATCTTGAAATAGAGCTTTTCGTCCACGTAGGGGCCCTTCTTAAGAGACCTGCCCAAGGTTACCTCCCTCTATCTCAGCTCTTCCGCCTGCGCACGATGTACTTGTTGGAGGGCTTGTTCTTCTTGCGCGTCCGGTATCCCAGGGTGGGTTTGCCCCAGGGGGTCACCGGGTGGCGGCCGGCGGAGGATTTACCCTCCCCTCCCCCGTGCGGGTGATCCACGGGGTTCATAACCGTCCCGCGCACCGTGGGCCTCCGGCCCTTCCATCGTCCTCGTCCCGCCTTGCCCTCGTTCTGCAGCTCGTGCTCCACGTTGCCCAACTGGCCCACGGTGGCCCGGCACTTGAGGCTCACCAGGCGCACCTCGCTGGAGGGGAGCCTGATGTGGGCAAACTCCCCCTCCTTGGCCATGAGCTGGGCGGCGCCCCCCGCCGCGCGCACCATCTTCCCTCCCGCACCCGGCTTGAGCTCGATGTTGTGGATGGTGGTGCCCACGGGGATGGCCGAGAGGGGCAGGGCGTTGCCCGGCTTGATGTCCGCTTCCGGGCCCGACATCACCCGGTCTCCCACCCTGAGGTTCAGGGGAGCCAGGATGTAGCGCTTCTCCCCGTCCTCGTAATGCAGAAGAGCGATGCGCGCCGTGCGGTTGGGGTCATACTCTATGGCCACCACCTTGGCCGGGATACCGTCCTTGTCCCGCTTGAAATCTATGATCCGGTAGCGCCTCTTCACCCGACCGCCCTTGTGGCGGGTGGTTATGCGACCCCGGTTGTTGCGGCCCGCCTTGTAGTTGATGGGGGCCAGGAGGCTCTTCTCCGGTTCCTTCTTGGTTATCTCCTGGAAATCGGAGAGAGCGGTGAACCTCCTTCCCGGGGAGGTCGGCTTATACCTCTTGATTCCCATTTTCTACCATCCTCTTTCCCGTCAACTCAGCGGTCCCTCGAAGAACTCGATGCTGTAACCCGGCGCCAGGGTGACCACGGCTTTCTTCCGCGCCGCCGTGTGCCCCGAGGTCCAACCCCTCCGGCGCGGCTTGGGAGGGACTTTTATGGTATTCACTCCGGTTACCTTGACGTTGAAGATCTGCTCCACCGCCTGGCGGATCTCCGTCTTCCGCGCCTTGGGATGCACCTCGAAGGTGTACTTGTTCTGGTCCAGGAGGTTGTAGCTCTTCTCCGATATCACCGGCCGGATGATCACGTCACGCGGATCCTTCATCCCGCACCCCCTCCTGCAACCTTTCCAGCGAGCTCCGGGTGAAGATCACCCGGTCGTTGGCCAGGACGTCGTAGGTATTCAAGTGCTCCAACCGGATGACCTCCACGAAGGGGAGGTTGCGCATGGATTTGACCACGTTCTCGTCTTCCTCCGGCAGGACCAGGAGCACGCTGTCCTCCACCCCCAGGGCCTTGAACACCCCCGCCGCCAACTTGGTCTTGGGCTCGGAGAAGGTGAAATCCTCCAGCACCATGACCCGGTCCTCGGCGGCCCGGGCGCTCAGGGCGGAGCGCAGGGCCAGCCTCCGTACCTTGCGGTTAACCTTGAAGCTGTAATCCCGGGGCTGGGGACCGTGTACCGTGCCCCCGCCACGCCACAGGGGAGAACGTATGGAACCCGCCCGGGCCCTTCCCGTCCCCTTCTGGCGCCAGGGCTTCCGGCCGCCCCCGCTCACTGCGCTGCGGTTCTTGGTGGAAGCGGTGCCCCGCCGGGCGGCGGCCAGCTGGCGGCGGACCACCAGGTGCATGACGGGTATGTTTATCTCGCAGCCGAAGTAGTAGTCCTCCAGCTGGACCTCCCCCGTCTTGTTCCCCTCCAGGTCGTAGACCGGAACCGACTTCATGACCCGCTCCATCCTCTTCCCTTCACGTAAGAACGTGGGCTTTACTGCTCCGCTTGCGGCGCCCCTTTACCGACTCCCTTATGATCAGGAGGCCTCCGTTGGGGCCGGGAACGCTCCCCTTGAGCAGAAGGAGGTTACGCTCCGGCTTCACGTCCACCACCTCCAGGTTGAGGGCGGTCACCCGCTCCCCTCCCATGCGCCCCGGCATACGCGACCCGCGGAACACCCGGGAGGGCGTGGCGCAGGCACCGATGGAACCCGGCGCACGGTGAAAATGGGCCCCGTGGGAGCCCGGTCCTCCGCCGAAGCCATGCCGCTTCACCACCCCGGCGAAGCCCTTGCCCTTGGACTTGCCGGTGACGTCCACCCTCTCGCCCTTGGCGAAGGACTCCACGGTCACCTTCTGGCCCACCTGGTAGGCGGAGGGGTCGTCCACCCGGATCTCCGCCAGGTGGCGGTGGGGTTCCAGGCCCTTGCTCTGGAAATGGCCGCGCATCGGCTTGTTCACCTTCTTGGCGCGCACCGTGCCGAACCCCAGCTGCACGGCGTTGTAACCCTCCTTCTCCACCGTCTTCACCTGGGTCACCGTGCAGGGACCGGCCTCCACCACGGTGACCGGGACGATCCTGCCGTCCTCGGCGAAGATCTGGGTCATGGCTATCTTTCTTCCTATGATTCCCTTCAACTCTCCCACCTCTTCACGGCGCCAAGGCGGTTCCCGCGCCCTCCGGCCTCCACAGCGTCGCGGGTCACAGTTTTATCTCGATGTCCACTCCCGCTGGAAGGTCCATGCGCATCAGCGAGTCCACCGTCTTCGGCGTGGGATCCAGGATGTCTATGAGCCTCTTGTGGACCCGCATCTCGAAATGCTCGCGGGAGTCCTTGTTCACGTGCGGCGAGCGGATCACGCAGTACACGTGCTTCTCGGTGGGCAGGGGAACCGGCCCCGAGATGGAAGCGCCCGTCCGCTTGGCCGTCTCCACGATCTGCTTCGCGGAGCGGTCTATTATCTCGTGGTCGTACGCCTTGAGCCTTATCCTTATCTTCTGCTTGGGCTTGGCCATAACCTCAAACCTCGCGGTATTCCGCCTAACGGATTATCTCCACCACCCTTCCGGCCCCCACCGTGCGGCCGCCCTCCCGGATGGCGAAGCGCAGGCCCTCCTCCATGGCGATGGGGGAGATGAGCTCCACGAACA
>JGI24721J44947_10000642_pt1 | contig 47713 bp, 38 predicted proteins | sample YelNatPaOPGAMG01_FD_44947 | JGI IMG/M metagenome (IMG submission 44947) | reverse complement strand
AAACGTCCGCGGAGTATCCATCCCATACGAAAAGGAGCTACGCGCCAGGCTGGCGGCCGAGGCGGCTCTGCGCCGCCAGATCCGCCTTCATTACGCCGCACAACGCGCCGCCGAGCTGAAAGAGCTGGCAACGCGCACCCCTGATTCCACCCGACGCCCTATCAGGGTGACCGGCCGATTGGCCGGCTTCGGCCTGGCGGTGAGCGCCCTGCTCGGAGCGATGGCCTTGATATTGTTCAGGCGGCGGAGCTGAATGACCCCTCGCCGTAAGGGGCGATGATCAGAGCCTGCGGACGGCTCTCAGGACGACTAACAGCACCACCGCGCCGACGATTGCGCCGATGATTTCGTTGACCAGGCCGGCGCCGATAGCAATGTGCAGCACGCGAAACAGCCATCCGCCGATGAGCGCACCCAGGACACCAATCACGATCGTGCCGACCAGGCCGGTGCGCACACCCCGCACCAAGTTTTTGGCCAGCAAACCAGCAATGCCGCCGACAACAATCCAGGTAATGACGACATCGAGCGTCATGAAAAAACCCTCCTTTGGCCTCGAAAATTGGGCGAGGAATGACCAAACAAGCTCGCCCTCAGCACGTTCTTGACCGTGTCAGCCCCGAACTTGACCAATAAAATGTGGATGCAACGCTCGATGCCGTCGGTCTTGACTTCCAGTATAACAGCGATTTCGACGATCGAACGGCCATTGGCCAGAGAGCGCAATAATTGACCCTCGCGCCGGATCAGCCTGGCGTGGAAGGCGGCCGCGCCGCTGGCGGCCAGAGGGGATCCAATTCGATTCGATTGGCGGTTATCTCACGGCGTGGCGGTTGGTTTGGGCGCGCCAGGGTTGTTGGTCACCGTGAACATGAAATTCACGTCGCCGAAATTCTGCATCTGCTCGTTGGTCAGCTTCCACCAGGTGTTGTAATCCCCCAAGGCCTGCGGTGCGACCAGCTTGACCGTCAGCGTGACGGTCTGGCCCGGCAGGACTTCCTTCGGGAAGGTATAGCTGTCCTGTTCCCCCTTCGGTCCCGAGAAGTATCGCAGCAGGTATTTGGTCGTCCAGGTGGTGGTGCCGGCGTTTTTGACCACCCAACGGATGGTCAGCGCGCTGCCGGGCAGCACTTGGGTGTTATCCGGCAGGTTTTGGGAGATGTACTGGTACTTATCGGGTGCGCCGGAGGCAGTCGCGGGCGCCACTTGCTGGGTCGAGGCCGCCGTTCCTGCAAGAGCAGGGCCTGCAGTGGCCGCCTGGACGCCGGCATCGGTGGCGGCCTGGGTCGGCGCTGGGGTGACGGTGGGAGCAGGCGTATCCGTGGGCAGCGGCGCCTGGGTGTCGGTCGGCGCGGGGGTATCGGTGGGAGCTGGAGCGGGCTTGGGCGCGCAGGCGCCCAACGCCAGCAACAGGACGGCAAGTGCGGGCAAAAGCCCGGCAAGTTTTCGTGTGCGGTTCATGTCTATCTCCTTTTCTGCCGGCGGCGATGAAAAGAAAGCCTCCGCAGGTAGAAAGAATGGGGTGGTGCCTTCCCCAAAGGGGGGGACAGGCGCATAGTATACCCTCATCCGGCTGCATCCGGCAAATGCGGCGAAGATGGAAGTATAATGGCATGTGATTCTGACCATATATTCATCGTTTAGAAAGGAATCAGCGATCCAATGGCAGCGACCGAAGCGACTGCTCTCAGCCTGGACCACATCCAGTCCTACCATTCAGCTTTCGAGGCCGACCCGAAAAACCGCCTGGCCCTGGACGCCGTGGCGCGCAACCCGGTGCACGAAATTGCGCTGAACCACAGCGTGGTGGTGCGCAGCGACCACACCTTCTCGCACACGCTCAAGACGAATGAAGTAACCAACCAGAAGAAATCAGGGCGCTGCTGGCTTTTCGCCGGGCTCAACCTGCTGCGCAGCGAGGCCATGGCGCGTCTCAACCTGGAGAAATTCGAGCTCTCCCAATCTTACCTGATGTTTTGGGACAAGCTCGAGAAGGCTAATTATTTCCTGGAGAACATCCTGGCGACGCTGGACGAGCCGCTCGATGGGCGGCTGTTGATGTTCCTGCTCACCCAACCGCTCCAGGACGGCGGCCAATGGGATATGTTCGTCAACCTGGTCAAGAAGTACGGCGTGGTGCCTAAATCCGTGATGCCGGAAACGGAAAGCAGCAGCAATTCCGCGCTGATGCGCTCCCTGCTCACCTCGCGCATGCGCGAGTTCGCCGCCGAACTGCGNCGCCTGCACCAGGAGGGCGCCAATCTGGATGACCTGCGTGAGCGCAAGCTCAAGATGCTGTCCGATGTGTACCGCATGCTGGCCATTCATCTCGGGGAGCCGCCGACGCAGTTCTTCTGGCAATGGCGCGACAAGGACGAGAAATTCCACCGCGATGGGACGCTCACCCCGCAGGAATTCTTCCAGCGCTACGCTTCCATAGACCTGGACGGCCGTGTGTGCCTGATCCACTGCCCAACAGAAAACAAGCCCTTCAACAAGCTGTACACCATCCAGTATTTGGGCAACGTGGTCGAAGGTGGGATCATTCGTTACCTGAACGTCGCCCTGCCGGTCTTCAAGCAGGCGGCGGTGGACGCCATCGTCAAGGATGGGCAGCCGGTGTGGTTCGGCTGCGACGTCGACAAGCGCAAGCACACCGAACTGGGCATCCTGGATACCGAGCTTTACGATTACTCGCTGCTGTACGGATTCCAGTTCAAAGCCGACAAAGCCCAGCGCGTGGATTACGGCGACAGCGAGATGACCCATGCCATGGTCTTCACCGGCGTGGACCTGGACGCAAACGGCCGGCCGACAAAATGGCGGGTGGAGAATTCATGGGGCGACGCGGTCGGCGACAAAGGCTACATGGTGATGAGCGACGCCTGGTTCGATGAATATATGTACGAAGTGGTGGTGCCGCGCGATGTGGTGCCCCCTGCGCTGCTTGCCCGTCCTGGAGGAGCCTCCGGTGGTCTTGCCGCCATGGGACCCGATGGGCGCGCTGGCGGTGGCAGAGTAAGCCAAGGCCCAGGATTTGAGCCCCTTTTCACGGGGCGGCCGACCAGCCTTCATAAAACGACACCCCATCCCCCTCACCGCAAGCAGGGAGGGGGATGGGGGCTGGATGCCTGGGCTGGAATATACACCAGACCAGACTTTCCATATCCTCATTTGAACGAGAATTTAGCGCTGTGGGTGGTGCCGTCCACCAGTCTGATCGTAAGTGTACGGCAGGTGTTCGCCCAGCTCTTCTCGCTCTTCCATACATATACGTATTGATCGGTGGTTGGATCGTAGCTCAGGCTGCTCAACCCGGCCGTCACCGTCTCCTGAACGTTATTTTGGGGTTGGGAGGTATCACAGGCGATGGCCTCAGACCGCGGGTATCCGGACATAAAAATTTCCAGGCCTTTGTCGCCGCCCAGGCTGAACTTGACTGGCAAGGCCACGCCCGCTTTGACCACATTGAGCGTTGGCAGATTCTCTACCGGTTTGAAGAATCCATCGAAGTTGAAGACGACCGTGTGGGTGGCCGAGTTGCTGCCCGTCTCATTGAAAGAATTGCTCACACTGACAGTCACGGTGTAGGAGCCGAAGGCAGCGTAAGCGTGCTGTGGGCCGGTGCAGGTGTAGCCGCTCAGGTAATCGCCGCTCACCATGCCGTCTAGATATCCCGAGCCGTCGCCGTAGTCCACCTTGCAGGTCAGCGGTGCGTCCTCTGGTGCGGGGGCAAGGAAAGAGGCGGATGCGGTTACCGTCTGCCCCTCGGTGGATGGCTCAGGGGTTATCGCGGGTTGATCAACCTGGGGCGGATTGAAGGAGATATACACCACTTGCGGCTCGTGGTCGCTGGATTGATCATAGAATTCAGAGTTGACGTGCACCACATCGTAAGCGAAGGCGTGTCGCTCGAACAGGTTGTTGCTGAACAGGATGTGGTCGAGGGTTTCCGAGTTGCCCTGGTAAACGTAAGTGTAGCGCTCGTTCTCCGGCAGGGTATCGATCAGATCGTTCAGTACAGCCGGGTTGCCTTTTAGCGTCGCTATCGCCGAGGAGAACTGGAAGTCGTTCAGGTCGCCCAGCACGACCACATTGGCGTTTGGATCAACGGAGAGCAGTTCGTCAATGAATCCGTTGACCACCGCAGCCTGCTGGTTGCGCTGTATCTCGGAGAAAAATTCAGGCGGCTGATAGTGCCCGAACAAAGGATCATCGCCGCCTTTAGAATTGAAGTGATTGGCTACGACGAACAGCTTGCGCCCGCGGAAGAGGAACTCGCCCGCCAGCGGCTTGCGGCTGTCAAGGAAAGCGGCGTTGTTGGGATCGATCCGCCCGGGGCTGAGAGTCAGCTCGGGTCCGCCGGCACCAGAGGTCACTTCTGTAGGGCTGGTGGCATCGCCGCCGGCATGGTCCACGAACGACAGGCCGCGGTCGGTGCGGAAGAGGAAACCCTGGCGGATGTTGCCGCCCGGAGCGCCGCCGTCCTCATCGTTTACCGGGTCGATCTGGCGATACGCATAAACCGGCCCGCCAGCGTCCTGGACGGCGCTGATCAGCAGACCCCAGGTCGAACTGGCGTCCACCGTGCCGTTGTCTACGGTCCCGTTATTATCCTGGATTTCCTCGATTGCCAGCAGGTCGGGCGCTTTGAGGTTGTTGACGATCAGTCCGGCCAGAGTGGCGAACTTGGCCGGCGGATCGGTGGGCGCCAGGTTCTCCACATTGAAGGTGGCTACGGAAAGCTGACCAGGCCCCGGTTCCCCAGCGGTCTCCCTCTGCAAACCGCCTGAGACAACCGCGGGGAGCTGAGTCACCTGGAGCTTGAAGTTGCCGAAGCTGTAATCCATCACCCCGACGATCGCTCCCGGGAAGCGGTCGCCCACGTTAACCAGGGGCAGATCGGGGCCGCCAGCGATCAGGTCGTTGAGGATGATGCGCTCGGGGTTGAAGTCATCCGGACGGACCACGATTCCCCCGCGGGGGGTGAGCAGGCCGGCGTTGGCGCCGTNATCTCCCACCACGGGAATCTCATTGTTGGGAGTGGCTCCACCGAAAACCGAAGTCGGCCCGACCGCCACAGCGTCGTTGACCTGCACCAGCATGCCTTCCAGGCTCTCATAGAAGTCGATGCCATCCTGATTCGGATCGAAGATACCGCTGTTTTCGACATCCCCGCTGGCATCATTTTCGATCACCTGATCTGGAGGAATGCGTCCGCCCGCGCCGATGACCACCGGCGCTGGCAGCGGGTTGCCGCTCGAAACCAGCCTCGATTTCGGTCCGCTCAGCTCAGTAGTGGTGAGGTTGGTAGAGCTGGTCCCACCAGGCCGGAATTCAGATACTGTGCCGGAGACGAGCAGCGCATCGCCGACGTTTACGCTGGGAGCTGAACTGGTGAAGACAAAGACGCCTTCCGAAGTGGCTGGATCACCATCCGGGTTAGGGTCCTCGAAATAATAACCGTTGCTGGTTTTGGCCGTCACGATNCCGNCGACGTTCACCACACAGGCGCTTTTGAGCGGCGAGATGTGGCTGGCGCCCTGGACGTCGTGGATAGCCGCGCTCCGGCCGACCGCCAGAGCGATGCGGGCGCTGCCTGTGCGGGACTGTTCATCCCGGATGGAGGCGGCCAGGCTGAGATTGCAATTGGACAAGTTGGCCGGCGTGCTGGCGAGGTAAGAGAAGACGTTGTCGCCAGCGGCCGCGTCCCCGTGCGTACCGTCATCGTAGAACGCCTGTGAGGAGGAGCCGCCAATAGCGCTCAGATCAGCGCTGACCGTGAGGCCAGTGCTGGCCGGTTGAGTGCCGGGGGTGACGGTCACGGTGAGCAGGGTGTTTTCTCCGGCAGGCACCATATCCGGGTCCGCTGTCCCTACACCGGTGGGGTTGGTCGAAACGCAGCTATGCAGGGGCGATGTGCTGTTGCGCGGCGTCGGCGTCCCGGCGGAAAAATCGGCGGCGTTATTGTCCGTGTCGATGCAGCCGGCATTGGCGCGCAAAACAGCGGTCGAGTTGCTGGTTGTGGGCGCAGGACCTGAACCCTCATAGAAGTTTGCCCCATCCCAACCCACCAGATCGACGATGTGGGCCAGTTGATCGGCAGAACAAGGCGTCGAGCCGCCGTTGCAGCCCAGCGGCGTGGCGATATTCACCAGGGCCACTTTGCCCCCAGTAGCGCTCATGTTGATGGGTGTGCTGTCGGTCACATCTGGGGTTGGCAGGGGAACTCCAACCGAACCACCCGATGCTTCTTGGATAAGCAAATATTGACCGGGGAACAGGCTTCCTGAAAGGGGGGTAAGCAGCGCCGAAGTTGCGCCGAAATTCCCCGTCCCGGTGGCGCTGGTGTATTGTACGGACCAGCCATCCAGGGAGACAGTGGTCGTGCCGCGGTTGAACAACTCGACAAAATCATTCGTATAAACGGCGCCAGAATTACCCCCGCCGCCGTACACCTGGCTGATGACCACGTTGGGCGAAACGGCCTGGACAGGCCGAGCGAACGGCAGCCAGGCCAAAGTAAGCGCCAGCATGATGGCCAGATGGAGAATCGTCCTCCGTCTGAGGAGATTGGAAAGTGACATGGTTTTCTCCTTTATGAATTAGCCAGTTAAGGGATGCGGAAATCGATAACCACCCTCATGGTATATGGGGATGCGATGGTTGTCAATAAGATGACATAAAAATCACCCCCTGTTATGAATTCGCGTATCGCCTTCAGGAATCAGCCTTTCCGGCTGCGCGGAGTTTTTAATGCGTCAGCTCACTGAGCGAAGAGCCTGGGTGGGCGTTTCGGCCCGCCCGAATTTCACCCGTCCGCATTAACTGCCAAACATCTGGTGCACGATCGGGTCGATCTTATCCCACTGCGGCAAAAGGACGTCCGCGCCCTGGTTGGTGATGAACGGCTTGACCTCTTCGCGCGTCAGCGTNCGTGAATCGATGCCATTCGGGCCGGCGCGCAGCACGGCCAGCCCCAGCCGTGGCCACTGCCAGGCTGGAATATTGGTGTCCACCACGCGGAAAAAAGCCTCCACGACCGCCGGCAGGCGCGGCCAGGTGGCCGGCTGGAGGAGCTGGCGCATGGCGGCCTTGAGCAGCACCTGGCTGTGAGCCATGCGGTAGAAATCGTCGCCGCTGATCTTGCGGTCACGGGCGAAAGCCAGCGCCTGCTGGCCGTTCAGGTGGTGCTCTCCAGCCGACAGGCCGGCGGTGGGGACATCCAGATCGATGGTGATGCCACCCATGGCGTTGACCACGTCTTCGAAGGTGTTGAAATTCACCCGTACGTAGTAGGGCACCGGCACTTTGAAATTCTGCTCCACTACCTGTCGGGCGGCCTCGGGACCGCTGCCCGGATGGGAGGCTTCGGCGAAAAAGTGCGCTGTGTTGATGCGGTTGTCGCCGTGGCCGGGGATGGGCACCCACAGATCGCGCGGGATGGAGAGCATACCCACATACGGCTTGAGCGGCACCACGGTCATCAGAATGATCGTGTCGGTGCGGCCCACATCCTCCTGGCCCGGGCGCGCGTCCACACCCAACACTAGCAGATTGGTGCGCAGCGGAGCAAAGAAGTAGACCAGCAAAAGCAGGATAAGCCCTAAGGCTATTCCCAAAGGCAACGAACAGCACCCCCAACGCCCCCGGCGGGGAGCGGGTTTGATGGGCGCCGGTTGTGGGGCAGATTGGGGTCCTGACCGTGGGGAGACAGGTGTCACCCGCACCGGCTGCACCTGGTCCAGTGGGATTTGGGCCGGCACAGGTTGGGTTTCAGCGCCGGGATCTTGCGGCGGGTTGAAGGGTTGTGTCGACCCGTAAGGATCGAATTGGGTGTTCTTCGGATAATCTTCCATATGGGATAAACAGTCGCCCAGGCGCCGGTCCCTCTGGCGCCGAGGCAAGAGGAAGGTTGTTTCCTTTCTGGATGTTTCCGGGCGATTGTAACCGATATTTGTGGATATGTCATCCCGCTTGAATTTTAATCGGCTTCACACGACCCCCCTAAGAGCGCTTGAGGAGCCGGGACGCATAGAAATAACAAGAATTAAATTGATCCCTTAATAATTGAGTTAAAGTCGTTTCATGATCCAATCTGGGTAGATACATCGTGAGGAGGTTATTTCAGGATAAAGATCTTCACTCGATCAGGGAGAGATGCGGTCTGGGCGGGTCTGAGTACTGCCAGGGCGCTGCCGTCAGGCGACCAGGCAGCTCCGGCGACCAACCCGATGTCCTGAAATATGGTGTTCTCCGCCACAGCCTGCCCGTGAGCAGGCAGAATTTTCGCGGATAATGCTGTGAAAATCTCGGGGTCCTCTGGATCGGGGCGCAGAGCGCTGGCTTCCAAAAATGCCAGGCTGCCATCGGCCAGGAAGGCTGGGAAAAGGAACAAGCGCTCGTTCGTACCCAGGTATTCCTGCGGTGCAGGCTGCTGGGTTTCACGGAGGATGAAACCGATCCGCGGTTGGGCGGGGCTGTTACGATTGTCGCGCGTCTTGTAGACGTAGGCGTCGCCGTTCATGGACCATGCCAGATCATCGGTCTGGTATGGCGCGTCCTTGTAGCCCGTTGAATCCAGCAAGGGATCCCAGTCCGGATTGGATTGGGTCAGATTTTCAATGTCGAGAGATCGCAAATCGATCGAGTAATAATCGAAAGTCATACCACCCGACCAATCACCGGAAGCGTTACGGAAAGTGATCCGCTCTCCCTCCGGCGTCCAACCTACATCTTGACCGCCATCTATCAGCAGGCGCACGTCCTCGTCCGCGAGGTTGAGCACGGCGACGCCGCTCCATGGAGAGGGACAATCACAGGTCAGGCCGAGGGCCAGCGCATCCCCTTGAGGAGACCAAGCCAGTTCACGCACCCCGTCAAACGTTTCGGAGCCTTTGCTGCGGGGTAGAGGTTTTTCCGCAAGCCGGGTGATCTGGCGAGCACGGTGATTATTCAGATCGTAGAGCCAGACCTCGCCCGCCAGCGCATAGGCGATCCTGTCGCCCGCGGGCGACCAGCCGGCTGCCGAGAGATCGTTGGGCGCCTGCTGTGCGCGAGCAGCCGCCCGCACCGGCGTCAGGACGATGCTGCCCGGCTCGGGGCCTTGCGCGCCCACCCTCGTCAGCCAGATGGCGCTCCAGGGAGGCGCGCCGACTCCCCAGGTGCCGTAAATCATGAGCAGACCCCCGTCGGGCGACCAGGCTGTACGCAGGCTGGCATCCGCACCCGCAGCCACTCCGAAAACACGCATCGGGTCGCCCTCGCGGGATTGCAACCAGGCGCCGCCGGAATGGTCGGTGTAGGCCAGCCACCGGCCGGATGGGTCCCAGGCGAGGCTGTCAGAATTTATGAAAGGGGGAGGGGCAGCTTGACCAGGGCTGACCGGTAATTCTGGTGGATATGACGGCGTGACCTGCGCGGTCGGTGAAGCGCAGGCTGCCAGCCAGAGCGCGGTGCAAAGGACAGCGGCCTTTCCAAGGATTTTCGCACTCATCCCTCTCTCCAGGATAGATTGTGGATTGGCGGATCGACGCCGATTTGATTTCATGGAAAGCGGCGGTTGAAGTACAATCAGGCTGGCAGTCGCACGACAATGTTATGACGTCGTAGGTGGCTCGAAAGTTCCACTTCGGTTGATCCGCAATTGCGAGGTAAGATGGATCCAAGACGAGCAGGCGGGGCCTTCACCGTTATGATTGGGCTGGCGGCCTTCAGTGCCACGTTGGCGCTGGTGCCGGCGTTGTCTGCGCTGGCGCGCGATCAGGGCGCAGGGGATCTGGCGGTCGGGTCGATCGTGGCCGCGGCGGCCGCCGCCAGCCTGATTTTCCGCCAGGCGACCGCCCGGCAATGGGGGCGCTGGGGCTGCCGGCGCATGTGGCTCGCGGGTGGAGCGGTGCTCGTCACCGCGCCACTGCTGGTACTGGCCGCGCGTTCACCGCTGGCGCTCGGCCTGGCGCGTCTGTATCACGGCATGGGATTGGCGCTTTTCCTGCCGCTGGCCGCCGGCGGTTCACTGGATGAGCGCACACGACGGTCGGGTGCTGCGGCTGCGCTGGCAGGGCTGGTTCTGGCGCCCGTGGTTGGAGGGGCTTTGATGTCCGCGCCAGGCTTATCGACGGTTTACGCCTTGAGCGCATTGGCCGCCCTGGCAGCCTTTATCATTGCCGTCCTCCTCAAGGATGCTCCCTCCACGCACCAGGAACGCGAAAGCGATCTCGCCTGGCTGCGCGCCGTCTGGAAGAACCGCACCGCGCGCAGTCCGCTGCTGGCAACCATCGCCCAACAAATGATGTTGGGTGGATTGGTGGGCTTCTTGCCGCTGTATGCGCTGGGAACGGGAATCCACCCATTCGCCGTTGGCCTGCTGTTCGGCCTTCTGGCCGCTGCACGCGACCTGGCCCGCCCGCTGGCGATCTGGATCGAGCGGCGCTATGGGCGCAAACAGGCGCTCAGCGCCGGGCTCTATCTGGGCGCCTTCTCCATGGTGGTCTTCCCGGCCACTGCCAACCCATTTGCCCTGCTGGGATTGGCCGTCGCCTTCGGGCTGGGGCTGGGCGTGACCGAGCGCATCGCGCCCTCGTATCTGGCGATTTCGCGCTCGGATGCCTCCCATGGACATGGTGCGGAGAGCGTGCTGGGAGCCCTCGAAGAGCTGGGGCTGGCGCTCGGCGCGCTGGCGATGGGGGTAATCCTGCATTTCAATGGGCGCGAGTATTGGATGGCATTCGTATTGACGGCCACGCTGGTGGTATTGCTGACATTCGCCTTCAACGTGGTCACGCCCGAGATCCACGTGATGCCGGGAAGGCCGCGAAAAAGATGAAAACGCCAGGATGCTGCGTTAGAAAAGACAAAAGAAAGACGGACGCCCGGAAAAATGTCCCGGGCGTCATTTGGCAATCTAGATGGTGGCTATCTACCTGAGCGGTTGAGCGGCTAAGGCACGCTAAAACTGAACACGTACGGCTGCTGCATAGGAACGTGGTCGCCGTCCACGCTGCTCTGTAGATTAAAAACGGTCACTTCGTACGTGCCCGGGCCGAGCGCAACAGCCGGTTTCCACGTCAGCGTGGAGGTCACGCCGCTGAGCGGGGAGATGCTTCCGGCCACCGGGCTGCCGCCCGTTTTGACCACGATAGCGTTGCTGAAATCCGCATCCGCCAGCGGCTGGATACTACGCGCGAAATTCACCGTCACCTGGCTGGCGGAGGCGGATGTGGACACCACCAGCGGATCGCGCCAGAACTGCACAGCTTTTAGTTCGTCGGGACCGTTGCCCCAATCGGTGGCGGTGTTGTCCACGAGCTGGGTGCCGTCGGACCCATAGCGAACGGTCAGGTGGCGGTTGACCGTGCCGGTGATGCCGCCCCACCACTCCACCCGTTCCCAGGAGCCGCGCGTGTATTTATATTCCAGGCTGGTGCCGTCCAGCAGCGGCAGGGTCACCTCATTTAGAGGATTCGGATGCATAAGTCAACCGATATGGTCCCGTTTTTATATGGTCTTCCTCGCTGCGGTTGAGTCTCGAAGCGAGGATCGGGGTAAAATGAGCGGAGAATGATCGAGGCAGGGTTATCGGGAAACCGTCCACGAGAATGATCCTGAACGCCCGAACGAACTCTTCCAGGCAGGCAACTTCAAGGACCGTATTCCCTGCGAGGATGGACTTATCCGGTTTTGGGATTCTGAATGGTTTCGATCCCTGGCCAGCAACATCGTATGGAGGTGCTTACTAGTGGAGGAGAGCCTGAGAGTCTTCGAAAGCATGCTGACCGAGGATGAGCGCCGTAGGTTAGATGGACTGGACAGCCCGACCAGCATCCAGGAATTCCTCGACGCCATCCCCTATCCCTCCGACACGCGGAAAAATCGCAGTCCGCTGACGGTTCTGCGCGAACGCACCGCCCACTGTCTGGATGGGGCGCTGTTCGCCGCCCTGGCCCTGCGCCGGCTCGGTTACCCGCCGCTGATCGTCCAGCTATGGCCCGAACCGGGCACGGACGATGACCACGTGCTGGCCATCTATTGGCAGCAGGGTTGCGTCGGCTCGGTAGCCAAATCCAATTTCGTCGGCCTGCGCGCCCGCCCGCCGGTGTATCGCGGGCTGCGCGAACTGGTCATGTCGTACTTCAACGATTTCTACAACGTGGCCGGCCGGATGACCCTGCGCGCCTACACCCGCCCGTTGAACCTGGCGGCTTATGACCGCCTGGGCTGGATGTGGGCCGATGCCGGCGCAAATGCGATCGAGCACCGTCTGTATGGGCTGGCGCGCAACGCAGTGATCAGCGCCGGGCAGGCGGCTGGCCTCCCCCCGGTGGATGAGCTCACTTTCCGAGCTGGATTGATGGTGGCCAATCGGGAGGGATTGTTCAAGCCCGGCCAGAGTGTAAAGGCGGCGTCATAATCATTGCAAGGTTATTCGCATGCACAAAGGAGGAAGTATGTTGCTGGATACCAGCTCTGAATTCGGCGCACGGGTAGAGCGCAAACTCCACGAAGAGCTCGTCATCTGGTTCACGGCGGTGGACGAGGAAGGTACGCCTCAGCCCAACCCGGTGTGGTTCGTATGGCAGGACGGCAGCTTTCTGACCTACTGCCAGCCGGGCTCCCGCCGCCTGAACCATATCGACGCCAACCCGCGCGTGGCCCTGCACCTGAACACCGACCGGGATGGCAGCGAGGTGGTGGTCTTCACCGGCCTGGCTCACGTAGATACCTCGGCTCCGCCGGCCCACCAGGTGCGCGAGTACATGGAAAAATATCGCCAGGCCATCGCCGAGATTAAGATGACCCCCGAGGAGTTCTCCGCATCCTATTCGGTGGCCATACGGGTGACGCCGAAGCATTTGCGAGGGTACTGAATGAATTCCGCGCGCGAAGCAGTCATCATCGATGCGGTGCGCACGCCGATCGGCGCGCTGGGCGGGGCGCTGGCGCCTGTTCGCCCGGACGACCTAGCCGCGCACGTACTGCGCGCCATCCTGCAGCGCAACGCGCTGGATGCCTCGCTGGTGGAAGAGGTCTACCTGGGTTGCGCCAACCAGGCCGGTGAGGACAACCGCAATGTGGCGCGCATGGCGCTGCTGCTGGCTGGCTTCCCGCCCACCGTGGCGGGAGTGACCTTCAACCGGCTGTGCGCTTCGGGCCTGAACGCGGTCAACCAGGCCGCTCGCGCCATCAAGGTGGGTGAAGGAGAGGTCTTCATCGCCGGCGGGGTGGAAAGCATGTCGCGAGCGCCCTATTCACTTCCCAAAGCCGAACGCGGCTTTGAATTTGGCAACCTGACCGCCTGGGACACCGCCCTCGGCTGGCGCTACCCCAATCCAAAGATGGTCGAGACCTATGGGATCGAATCGATGGGCGAGACGGCCGAGAATATCGCCGCAATGACCGGTATCCCGCGCGAAGAGCAGGACGCCTTCGCCCTGCGCTCGCACCAGCGCGCCGTGGCGGCCATCGATTCCGGCCGCTTCGCCGAGGAAATCGTGCCGGTACCCATCCCGCAGCGCAAAGGCGAGCCGATCGTGGTGACCACCGACGAGCGCCCACGCCGCGACGCCAGCCTGGAATCGCTGGCCCGCCTGCGCCCGGCATTTCGCGCCGGCGGCACGGTCACGGCAGGAAATTCTTCCGGGTTGAACGATGGGGCGGCTGCGCTGCTGCTGATGAGCGCGAGCAAGGCCCAGGAGCTGGGGCTGCGCCCGATGGCGCGCATCGTGGCCTCGGCCGCGGCCGGCGTCGAGCCGCGCATCATGGGCATGGGACCGGTGCCGGCCACTCGCAAGGCCCTTGCGCGCGCCGGCTTGAAGCTGGAGGATATCCGCCTGGTGGAGCTGAACGAGGCCTTCGCCGTCCAGGCCTTAGCGGTGATCCGTGAGCTGGGCCTCGACCCGGAAATTACCAACGTGAACGGCGGCGCAGTGGCGCTGGGTCACCCACTGGGCTGCTCGGGCGCGCGCATCCTGACTACCCTGCTGCATGAGATGCGCCGGCGCGCCCCCTACGAGCGGCGCCCCTACTACGGGCTGGCGACGCTGTGCGTGGGCGTCGGCCAGGGCGAGGCGACCATTGTGGAGTGGCTGGATTAGCCCGCGTTCGCTCCGTTCCTCGGACGATCGGCTCATCAGGAAATGGGGGGATGGCGCGCTCCTTCCAGAGCCGCGGCGTTGAGAAGCCAACTTTCATGCCGCACCGATTGGGACAGGCTGGTCATTACTGCCCATCCTCCGCCCAGCCCTCGCAGTCAGCCGCTCCCGCGGCGGGCGCAGACAGCCTGAAAGGGACCAATGGCCTCAAGCTGGCCAGATCCTGACCGACAGCCGCGGTATGACGCTTTACCTGTTTCTGAGGGACGCCCCGGGCTCCCGTAGCTGCACCGGGCCGTGCCTGACGCTCTGGCCGGCGGTCGTCGCCAGCGGAGGGCAGCCTCCGGCCGTCGCTGCAGCCATCACCGGCAAGGTCAGCATCATCAACCGCCCGGATGGGATTGTGCAGGTCACCATCAACGATCTTCCGCTGTACACCTTCGCCGGCGACACCAAGCCGGGTGATGTAAGCGGACAAGGGGTGAACGAATTGGGCGGTTTGTGGTGCGCGGTCAGGCCGGACGGCAGCGCGAGTTGGTTACTGACCAGGTCTTAATCCCCATCAACATCGGCCCGCTCGCCGCCAACCTGGCCCTGATGCAAACCCGGGGCAGGCTGACGCGTGCCCGGGACAGCCGCGATGACGAATCTCAGCCCCAGGACGCCGAAAATGGCCCTGATCAAGGACAGGGGGGCTGCCAGCAACCCAAGATCGGCATGATCCACTGCCCCCTCCAAGAAATGATGTTTTGAAGCCAGTGGGCCTTGTGCGTGCATCTTGTGGGTCAGGACGGGTGCGAAACCGTTTGATATCGATCCACTCCTATACGCCGAGGATGGCTTGACGCGATCCAAATGAATTATTATAATTATCATCATAAATACCATATTTATTGGTGGAGGTGGTGCTATGGCTCAGGACGGATACGCACACCCTGAAAAACTGGTCGAGACCGAATGGGTGGCAGAACACCTGACCGACCCCAAGGTGCGCATCGCCGAATCGGACGAAGATTACCTGCTTTACGACACCGGCCACATTCCCGGCGCGGTGAAAATAGACTGGTTCACCACACTGCAGCATCCGCTGCGGCGCGATTTCCTNACCAAAGACGCCTTTGAGAAACTGTGTTCCGAATTGGGCATCGCGAAAGATACAACCGTGGTCTTTTACGGCGATAAGAGCAACTGGTTCGCCTGTTACGCCCTGTGGCTGTTCGAATACTACGGCCATCACAACACCAGGATCATGAACGGCGGGCGGTTAAAATGGGAGAAGGAAGGGCGGCCCTTAACCCGCGAGGTGCCCCGTTATCCCCGCACGGATTACCAGGCATCCGATCCGGATGCCTCGATCCGCGCCTTCCGCGACCAGGTCATGGCGGCGGTCGAAGCGCACCGGCCCCTGGTCGATGTGCGCTCCCCCCAGGAGTACAGCGGCGANCTGATCCACATGCCCAATTACCCGCAGGAAGGCGCCACGCGCGGCGGGCATATTCCCGGCGCAGTCAACCTTCCCTGGTCGCTGGCGGTCAATCCCGAGGACGGCACCTTCAAGTCGGCCNCGGACCTTCAGCGCATCTACCAGGAGAAGGGCATCCTGCCCAAGGATGAAATTATCGCCTACTGTCGCATCGGCGAGCGCTCCTCGCTGACCTGGTTCGTGCTCAAGTACCTGCTGGGTTACTCCCAGGTGCGCAATTACGACGGCTCGTGGACGGAATGGGGCAACCTGGTCAACGCGCCCATAGAAAAGGAAGCGAAATGAGCCTCGAAGATCGCGCCGCACAACTCGAATACGTGTTGGATCATTTCACCAACCCGCGCAATTACGGCGAGATGCCGGATGCCGACGTGCACGTGCAGGGCGGCCACGAGGGTTGCGGCGACATCGTGCGCATCTATCTCAAGATCACCGACGGCCACATNGAGGGGATATCATTCACCGGCGAGGGTTGTACGATCAGTCAGGCAGCCGCCTCGATGGTCACCGAGATGGTAAGCGGGATGAGCCTCGAGGCGGTGATGAATCTGGATTACCGCACATTGGAAGAAGAATTGGGCGAGGAGCTGGTCAAGACGCGCCCGCGCTGCGCCACCCTGGGCCTGGATACGGTCAAGGCGGCCATCAAGGAATACCAGGCGCTCAGAATGGCCTCGGACGGCGGCTGAGTCCTGACCCGCCGACCAACGGCATCGATTAGGCGAAGCAGTGTGATTGGCTTCGCCTTTTTAATTTCTTCGTATCATTGGAATACAATTCAAAGCAAAGGAAAGGTTGGATAGATCATGAACATTGCCCCCTTTAAGCTTGAAAGGACCTTTGCGCGGTACGAATTCTCCGCCCCTTACCTGTTGAGCTGCTCGGACTGTGAGCCGCTCACATTGAGGAGCTGCTGGCGATGGCCGATGAAGAGGCGCTGAAAAATTGGGAAGGCTTAAGTCTTGGCTATACGGAGTCGCAGGGCAGCCCATTGCTAAGGGAGGAGATCTCGCACCTGTATTCCAACATCCAACCGGAAGAGGTGCTGATCCTGGCGCCCGAAGAGGGCATTTTCGTCGCCATGCATGCTCTGCTGAAGGCGGGCGACCACGTCATCAGCACCTTCCCCGGCTACCAGTCGCTTTACGAGGTGGCCGTTTCGCTCGGCTGCGAGGTCACGCGCTGGCTGCCGCGTGAAGAAGGCGGCCGCTGGATCTTCGATGTGGACGCCGTCGAGGGAGNCATGCGGCCGANCACGCGCCTGATCGTGATCAACTTTCCTCACAACCCAACCGGCGGGACCATCCCGGTCGCAGATCTGCGCCGGCTGATCGGCATGGCCCGAAGGTCGGGCGCCTATCTATTTTCCGACGAGATGTACCGGCTCCTTGAGCTGGACGAAGAGGACCGCCTGCCGCCCGCCTGTGACCTGTACGAGAATGCGGTCTCCCTGTCTGGCCTGTCCAAGGGCTTCGCTCTGGCCGGACTGCGCATCGGTTGGCTGGCGACTCGTAATCACGAGGCGATGAACAGGATGATGGAATGGAAGGATTACACCACCATCTGCAGCAGCGCCCCCAGCGAAACGCTGGCGCTGATTGCCCTGCGCGCGCGGGAGGCAATCATCGCGCGCAACCTGAGCATCATCCGCGCAAATCTGGCTATCCTCGACGATTTCTTCAGCCGCCGCCCGCAAACATTCGCCTGGAGCAGGCCGCGTGCNGGATCNATCGCCTTTCCCAGGCTGCTGACCCGCCAGAACATCGGCCATCTCAGCGCCGACCTGGTGGAGAAAGAGGGGGTCATGCTCCTTCCGGGCGACGTCTTCGATTACCCCGGGAATTACTTCCGCGTGGGCTTAGGCCGACGCGACCTGCCGCAGGTTCTGGCAAGGTTCGAGCACTATTTAGAACGACGGTGATCGATCATGAATCTTCGCCAAAGCTGGCTTAGGGCAAGAATAGCAAGGAATTATGGGCCCGACACAGGCAAGGCCCGCATGAGCGCCAGAACGTTTTGCATGAGGCGCATTAACCGGTAATCCATCGCCAGGCCCGGGTTATGATGGCCGAAATCGTCCAATACGTTGGACCATTGCAGGGTGGCGGCGTTAAATACCACCGCGCCGGACTGCGCGCGATAAAATGTGGTCGAACAGGTGATCGGCCCCTTACGGGACTCAACCGCCGAGGATGCCACCACGACCAGGCCGGGCGGTTGGGCGCCATTGTCCGCCAGGCTGTCGCATTCTTCTCCCACCAGGTTGGGAATCTCATCGCCTGGCCGCAATCCGCTGCCTTCGAACAGCTCGAACGGTGCCGACGGCGCCACTACCCAGGTGGCTGGATGCTGAGGGTCTTTTAGAGGGGAAATGAAGATCGTTCCAGTCAGCGCATTTTGCGGCCGATTGACCGGTGGGTCGGCAAAATAGACGGTCGCTTCAGAAGGGTTTTCACCCGCCAGGGGATCGAGCTCCGCGCGGCGGTATAAGACGAGGGTGCGGTAGGGATTCCCAGCGCTGTCGGCTTCATAGCGCACCTGGCCGTAAACGTCATTGCCGCCCAGAAAGGCCAGGCTCACGCCCTGATCGCGCGCCGCAAATGCTGCGTCCATCTCGCCTTTGGACCAGTACTCGTCATGGCCGACGGACACGAAACCGCGGTGGTTGAGCAAAGATTGCGGGTTCCTGTCCACATCCACGTTGGTAGTGTAGGTAACGTCGTATCCGAAGCGCTCAAGGAAATGAATGAGCTGGATATCGTGATAGAGCATGAGCGGTCCCATGTCGACGTAAGGTCGGTTGAAAGACACTTTTACCGCCGATACCCCGCCGTTTAACGTGTTCGGACCCTGGCTGCGCGTGACGTAGAGCGATTTCCCGCCCCAGTAGTTATACGCCTGATAGGTGTTCACGGGCGTCTCGATCAACAGATCGCTGGGGCGCTGATCGTCCCTCACCACGAAGAAAATATAACCTTCATTCCCAAATTGATCGACCAGCTTGACCAAATATTCGCCGCTGACCCAATCGGAGCCCACTTTCAGGGAATAGGAAGTTTTCCAGCCAGTATCCAGCAGCCCGGTCTGCAAATCCACCTGACAGGTTGGGCAGTTGGTCAGGCCAAAACCCTGTCTGCTCCAATATCCCTGAGCCTGGCCTATCTGACCGGGCAGATCGACCATCAATCTCGCGCCATCGCCTCCGTACCAGCCCAGACGAAAAATCTTTATCTGATAGAGTGTGCCGGGGCGTTTCGTGCTGATGGAAAATCGAATGGTGCCGCCCACGTTCACACTGGGTTGGTCGGCAAATCCAGCGATGTCGTCTCCCAACGCGGCATGAAGGTCAGCCGGCATCCAGTCTTTCGTACCCGGAAGCTGGTTCTCCAATAGAGTGGGGTTCTCCCTTTGCGGGGATATGGTTGGCAGAAAAGATGGCGTCACGAGGGGCCACGGTGTCGCCGTCGGGGATGGCGTGGGGCTGGGTGTGATGGTGGGAAGTGGGGATGGCGTGGGGGTGAGCGTAGGAGTTGGGGAGGCTGTCGGCGCGATGATGAAGGTGCAGGCCGAAATAGATGCCGAAAGGAGCAAAAGGGCAATCGCTAAGCGGAGACGCATCTCACCCTCCGGTTGGCTGATATTCTGCCATGATTATATACCGGCCTTGAGAAAGACGTCTCATCATTGGAAAATTGATGGGGAAGAATTTACGATCTTCTTACACAATTCTCAGCTAGATATCATCCATCTCCCCTATCATACCTGTGAAATCCATTGTTTATTTTTCGAGAAAGGTGAGGGGAACATGAGCAAGGCAGCTTACTGGTTATCTATTTTTCTTCTGGGCAGTTTAATCAGCGGTTGTACCGTGACCATCCAAACTGGCAGCCCGGCGACGGCCACCCCCGCAGCTTCGCCGTTTGGCACCGCGACAACTTCCGTGGGCAGCCAAAACCTTACCGGCATCCACAAGATCCAGCACATCATCATCATTATGCAGGAGAATCGCTCGTTCGACTCCTACTTCGGCACCTTTCCCGGCGCCGATGGCATCCCGATGAAAAACGGCGTGCCGACGGTGTGCGTCCCCGATCCGGCCACTAGGAAGTGCGTCAGGCCGTTTCATGATCCAAACGACCTGAATCATGGGGGCCCGCATGGCGCCTCGAACGCGGTCGCCGACATCGACGGCGGAAAAATGGACGGCTTCATCGCCCAGGAAGAAAAAGGNTTGAGAAATTGCAAAAACTTCGCCAACCCTGAGTGCANCCAGAGTGGGACGCCCGACGTGATGGGTTACCACGACGCGCGCGAGATCCCCAACTATTGGGCGTACGCGCAGAACTTCGTGCTCCAGGATCACATGTTCGAACCAAACGCCTCCTGGAGCCTGCCTGCTCACCTGTTCATGGTCTCTGCCTGGTCGGCGCGCTGCACGATCAAGGGTGATCCCTCGAGCTGCGTCAACGCGCTGCAGAACCCTGCCAACGGGACGAACACTTCCCAGGCGGACTTCGCCTGGACCGATCTGACCTACCTGCTGTACAAATCCCATGTGAGTTGGGCTTATTATCTCGACCAGGGCACCCAGCCGGATTGCGCCGATGATCAGGCAACCTGCACGCCTGCGCCGCAGCGAGTGCAGGTGCCGGGCATCTGGAACCCGTTGCCAGAATTCGATACCGTCCAGCAAGACGGGCAATTAGGTAATATTCAGGACATTTCCAACTTTTACAGGGCGGCGAAAAATGGGACCCTGCCAGCCGTTTCCTGGGTGGTGCCGAACGGAAAGGTCAGCGAACATCCCCCAGCCCTGGTCAGCGCGGGACAGGCTTACGTCACCGGGCTGATCAACGCCGTCATGCAGGGCCCCGATTGGGCCAGCTCGGCCATCTTCCTGTCGTGGGACGATTGGGGCGGCTTTTACGACCATGTCGTCCCGCCGAAAGTCGACGAAAACGGTTACGGCCTGCGCGTGCCGGGGCTGGTCATCAGCCCGTTCGCGAAAAAGGGCTTCATCGACCATCAGACGTTGAGCTTCGACGCCTACCTGAAATTCATTGAAGACGATTTCCTCGGCGGTCAGCGGTTAGACCCCAGGACCGACGGGCGACCCGACCCACGCCCGACCGTGCGCGAGGACGTCACCATCCTTGGCAACCTGGCGCAGGATTTCGACTTCAGCCAGGCGCCAAGGCCGCCTCTGGTGCTGCCGACGCACCCAACTCCCGGCTTCGTGCTGACCCGCTAAAGGCCTTCATCTCATGGGAGGCGCTCCGTCTGATGGATGAAAAGGATGGGATCATGATGAACAAAAGTTATAGATTCTAACTAAAATTCCAAAATCCATCCCAATTTTGTGACATTAATGCGTTGACTCCCGCGCCATTCTTTGCTAATATAGATTTGTGGAGGCGATGATCCGGGGCGGGAAATGGTCGCTTCACCTCGACAGGGGGAACGCCACGGGGAGCCAATAGCGAAACCGGCCACACGGCCGGTTTATTTGTTTTGATTTGCTTACCGTTAGCGGCTGTATCGTTTTTTGCTGAAACAGGCACCACCAAGGGTCCTGGAACGCCTCTGCCAGCGCTGTACGAAATAAAAGATCTTTATCAAACCGGACCATTCCTTATCAGTAAATTGAATTTAGAAAGCACCTGCTCTCTGCTCTGAACGGATGAGGTATCTAAGCATCGGCGGGTGATGCGAAAAAGCCAGGAAGCTTTACCCTCTCACAGACCTCTGGATTCGAGCGGCTGATTTTCTATCTTCGATATATGGGCGGGTTACGATATCTATCTTGAAATTCAGACGAAAGGAGGTGATGGAGTCTTTACATTCTGTTCGCCGTGGTGAATTGAACCCTTTTATCCAATCTGGATTATGAAAGGAAAAGAAGCGCCATGAGAAAGAACAGGTTATTCCAGTTTTCAATTTTGCTGGTCATTCTCAGCCTGGCCATCCCCGTTGCCGCACTCAAGCCGGCCGCTGTCCAGGCAGCTACCCCGATCACTTTCACCATCCTGCACACCAACGACTTCCACGGCCAGCTCGAACCTTCGGGCAGCAACCCCGGCCTGGCGCGGGTGGCCAAAGTCGTCAATGACGCTCGCGCCATTGTTGGCGCGGGAAACGTCTTGCTGGTGGATGACGGCGACGAGATGCAGGGCTCCCTGCTCTCCAACCTGCAGAAGGGCAAGCCCGTCATCGCCGCGTTCAATGCCATGGGCTACGCCGTGGCGACCTTCGGCAACCATGAATTCGACTGGGGCCAGGACGTGCTTTCGGCGCGCACCAGCGAGGCAGCCTTTCCCTATGTCAGCGCCAACATAACGGTCAATGACACCGGCAATTGCGCCACCGCCGGGTGGACTTCGCCGAGCTTCGCCCAGCCATACGTGGTCAAGACGGTGGGCACCGCGCCCAACCAGGTTAAGGTTGGCTTCATCGGCGTGACCACTACCGAGACGCCCATCATCACCATCGCGGCTGCCACGGCTGGCTTATGCTTCAAGGATCCCACCGAATCGATCCTGCACTACTATGACGCCCTCAAAGCAGCCTCGGATGTCATCGTCGTGCTCAGCCATTTGGGCTATGCCGATGGCGGTTACGGCTATGGCATCCCGGTCTATGGCGACCAGACGCTGGCCAAGAATCTGATCAACGCCGGTAAGCCCGTAGCGCTGATCATCGGCGGCCATAGCCATACCAATCTCACCGCCGCCACCGTGGTGACCGTGCCTGGCAAGCCTGGCCAGACTTCCGTCGTACAAGCCTATTACAACGGACGCAGAGTGGGCCGCGCCGATTTCAGCTTTGATCCAGACACCAAAAATGTCAGCATTAACTGGCAAAGCCTGGTCGTCCCCACGACGGGAGATGGGGATCCAACCATAGCCGGGATCATCCAATCTTATGTGAACGACCCCGCTTATCAAGCGCTGATCAACCAGCCCATCGGCTACGTGCAGGTCGACCTGCTGCGCAACTACAACGGCGACAGCATGATGGGCGATTTCGTCGACGACGCCATCTACAATGCCCTTAATCATGATGCCGAACCGGCCAACGATGTGGACCTGTTCTTCAACAACGCCGGCGGCATCCGCACCGATTGGTGCGATGCACCTGACCCGAACAACCCTGGCAACTACATCTGGAGCAGCAACCCAAGCGATTGCCAACCCGGTGTGTGGGCCCATGACCCCATGTTGTTGAACTATGGACAGATGTTCACCATCCTGCCCTTCGGTAATGCAACGGTGGTGGGGACCATGACCGGCGCACAAATTCTTGAAGTGCTTAACCAGAGCGCCACATTGGGCAAGGGCGCCATTCAGCCCGCCGGTTTGCGCTACAAGTTCTATCGCTATTCGGATAGTTTACCCGGACCGCAGCCTTACGCCTGGGGCGCCTTCGACGCCTGCGTCATTGACAAGGCTACCGAGGATTGCGTTCCGCTCGAGATGAACAAAACCTACAAAGTCGGCACCAACGAGTTCCTCGCCCCCGCCGGTGGAGACAATTTCGCCGCCTTCAAGTACATGAAGAATGTCACGTACTGGGGCGACATGCTCAACGCGGTCAACGACTGGGTATCGAAGAATTACACCTTCGCCAACCCTTACAGGGGCCCGAACGGCGATGGCCAATTAGATGGCCGCATCACCCGTGACGGCACGGACACGGGCGGCAGCATCATTCCCATCACCATCCTGCACAACAACGACTCGCACGGCAACCTGCCCAANACCAACTATGTCGGCTACACCCAGCTTGCCTACCTGATCAAACAGGAACGCGCCCACAACCCAGGCCGCACCCTGTTGCTCAACGGCGGCGATCAGATCCAGGGCGACGCGATGATGTACTACTTCAAATCCGCCCCCTCTGGATACGCTGCGGATGGGACACCCCTGCCGCCTGCATTGCAAACTCACCCGATGATGGCGGTGATGAACGCTCTGGGCTATGACGCCATGACCTTGGGCAACCACGAGTTCAACTTCGGCAACCTCACCTTCACCGGCATCTTCCACCAGGCGTTGTTCCCCCTGCTGGGCGCCAATGTCTCAGATGACGGCCGCTACGGCTTGAACCAGGTGGGACCCGGCGGCGAGGGCGTCCAGCCCTACATCGAAAAAACGCTGGATGGCATCAAGGTGGGCATCGTGGGCATCACCAACCACCGCGTGCCCAATTACGAGCTGCCCAGCAACATCGTCGGCCTGACCTTCAGCGACCCGCTCCTCTCGGCTCAGCAGTATGCCACTGAACTGCGCGCCAAGGATGACGTGGTCATCGCTCTCACCCACATCGGCTTCACGGAAGATCCCAAGAGCGTCGAGGTCGACAAGAACGTGGACACCAACATGGCGGCCAACGTCACCGGTTTGGACGCCATCATCGGCGCGCACAGCCACACTGATCCATCCAAGGGTTTCGGAAACTACAAATATCTGCCGACCATCATCAGCAACCCGGACGGCTCGCCGGTCCTGGTGACGCAGGCCTACCGCTACAACAACTACCTGGGCGAGGTCGTCATCGGCGTTCGCCCGAAAGCGGGCGGCGGCTACGAAGTCGTGACGCGCGCTGGCCAGTACATCGCGGTCACGTCGAGCACGCCGGAAGATCCACAGATCAAGGCTATCGTGGATCCGTACGTCGCAATGCTGAACAGCTACAATGGAAAAGTCGTCGGCAATACCACCACACCGATTGATGCGTTGCAGGCCTTCACCCAGGAGACCAACGGCGCCAACCTGCAGGCCGACGCTTCAGTGTGGGAGCTGAACCANCACGGCATCTACCCGGACATCCACCTCTCCGGCGCGATGAGCAATCGCAAGGTGGCTGACGGCGCAACCCCGCAGAACCCGGTCACTCTGAAGGTGAGCGACATGTTCTCGCTCATGCCTTACGAGAACTCGCTGGTGACCATGACGATGAATGGACCGCAGCTCAAGAGGGTGCTGGAGCGCGCCTACCGGAATTACTACTACTATAAGTACGTACCCGGCTACGGCGGCTATTCCTACTACACCACCTGCATGCTCGACACCAACTCGATCGGCAAGATCACCTACAATGACATCAACACTGCGCCCTACGATCCCAACCGCAGCTATGTGGTCTCCCTGGAAATCAACGGCGTACCGGTGGACTTCGAAGACGCCAACAAGTATTATCTGGTCTCCACGGTCAACTACCTGGCGGCAGGTTCCTGCAACTTCAACGACGCCGGGGTCAGCCTGTGGCCGCTCAACCAGATCGTCAACGACACGCAGTACTACGTGCGCGACGCGGTGATCGACTACATCACCGCCATGGGCACCGTCTCGCCTGCGATCGAGGGTCGGCTGAAATTCATCTACGATCTCGAACCCCCGGTGATCACCATCAACTCGCCGATGGAGACGAGCTATCCGCATCCTGACTTCTTGACGCTCGATTTCAGCGCCGAAGATGTGGGCGACGCGGGCTTGAAGAAGGTGTGGGCCGACCTGGACGGCGCCCCAGTGGAAAACGGCCAGGTGATCGACCTGTACACCCTCGCGCTGGGCGAGCATACGCTGACCGTTTACGCCATCGATAAAGCCTACAACCAGGCCAGCCAATCGGTGAAGTTCAGCGTGACCGCCACATTGCCCAGCATCTTCACCGGAATCGATCGCTTGTATAGCGAGGGCAAGATTGATAACTCCGGTGTGCGNAACAGCCTCATCCAAAAATTGATGGCCGTCCAGTCTTCATTGGATCGCGGCAACATAAAGGCCGCGCGCCAGGCCCTGCTCGCCTTCATCGAGGAAGTTCAGGCGCAGAGCGGGAACCACATCCAGTCCGAGGCAGCGGGCTGGCTGCTCGCCGACGCGAATTGGGTCATCAACCAGATGCACTAGGCTGGATAAACCTTGCTCGCCAGCGCTGAGCCATCGGCTTGCGGGCAAGAATGAATGCAAACGCAGCGGCGCAGTTTTCTGCGCCGCTGCATTGTTTTCGCGAAGGACTATGGCAAATAAGCGTGCGGATTTTGTTTGGTGCCGTTCAGCATCATCTCAAAGTGGAGGTGGGGGCCGCTGGAGTTGCCCGTAGAACCCACGTTGCCGATCAATTCGCCCTGATTGACGCTCTGCCCGCAGCCCACGCGCACCTGGGAAAGGTGGGCGTAGAGCGTCTGCCAGCCGTTGCCGTGGTCGATGACGATCACGTTACCGTAGCCCCAGTCGTTCCAGCCAGCGTAGACGACCACACCGCTGTCGGCNGCATAAACCGCGTTTCCGAGCTGTCCGGCGATATCGATGGCTGGATGGTTGGCCGCCGGGCTGTAATCGTAGCCCGAAATCCAGTGTTCGACCGTCGGCCANACGAAGGAGCCGGTCCCGTTGACGCCGTACGCCACCTTGCCGCAGTAGCCGGGCCCAAACAGGCGCGCCACCGCCGGATTCGAACGCGGAATCTGCGGCGCGGACCAGGAGATGAACTCGCGCCTGCCGTTCGGGATGATCAGCCAGGTGCCNACCGGAATGTTGGGGTGCGAATAATCGCCAACCGATTGACGGGTGAGGTGGTTGCCGGGGAAGTCGACAATATCGTCCGGGCTGACGCCAAAGAATTTAGCCACCCCGTTCAACCCATCCCCCGCAGACCAGCGGTAGTAAACCCCGTCCACCGGCAGGATGTTCAGCACCTGGCCGGGGGACAGATTGTGCGGATTGTCGCCCAGCACATACAAATTGGCCCACAAAATAGACGATGGGTCCAGACCGAATTTTTCGGCGATGCCGAAGATGGTATCGCCCTTTTGCACCGTGTACTGAATGACATCGAAGCGCGGCCGATCCGGCAGGGTGGTATGCAGCCGCGCCAGACGGGGAATGCCGCCTGCGTAAGCGAGAGCGGCGGCGCCGGCCAGGGGCGGCAACTCCGGCGATATGACCGCGGTTGGCTGAACCGAGCCGGTGGCACCTATCTGCTCAGCACCGGCCAGGGACAGGTTGGCCCCAGACAATCCCCACACCCCACCCAGCACGATCAGAGCCCCCAGTATGCCGATCCCGGTCTTCAACGCCAGGTCGGAATGGATGATCTTCTGCCAAAACATTTTCACGAAGGCGTCCTCAAACTGATTGTACTCGACTTGATAACAAAAACTGGTGCCGGACCGCTGCGACTCAATAACCGGAACCGGGCGCCGGCACGGCGGTCAGCGCCGGCGCGAGCAGGGCGTCGAGCGCATTAAGGAACTGGTCGGTGTTCAATCCGCCGGTCTCGATCCCGTGGATCTTCCCGTCCGCCGAGATAAAAACAGTGGTGGGCAGGCCTACCACGCGAAATGCGCGCGTAGCTTCCTCGTTCTTGTCCCACAGCAGGGGGAAATCCCAGCCAGCCTGCCGGGCAAACGCCTGCGCATCGGCCAGGGTGTCCTGCCCTCCGGGGACGATGCCGACGACGATCAGGCCGTCTCCCTGGAACATCTGGTAGGCATGCTCCAGTAGAGGCGCCTCCTGCTGACAGGGCTTGCACCAACTGGCCCAAAAATTGATTACCAGCGCCTTACCCTTCCACAGGGAGGAATCCATCGGCGCGCCGCTGTCCAGAGCGGGCAGGGTAAAGTGGGGAGCCTCTCCGAGGTCGCCGCTTGGTGTCGGGGAAGCCGAAGCGGTTGGAGCCGCGGTGGGGCTGGCCGTCGCCAATAGGGGGGCGGGCGTTCGGGTCCCTGGCGTGGCGGTGGGAGAAAACGCCGCGCCCTCGCTCGGGCGGAGGTTCAGGTACAGGACTACGCCGGCGATAACGGCAACAAACACGCCTGATATTTTTAGGATGCGCTCGATCTGGTAATTTTTTCGTCTCATGCAGATAAAAGGGCGGCGTCTGCGTCATTTATACCATCAACAAAGAAATTTATCCACCCGGCAGTGGGGAGCAAGCAAAGTAGAAATGGCAGGAAGGTTGCAACGGGTAACGGGCGATCTGTTTTTGCCAGCTTTAACCAGGCATTTGGGCTTTCTATTTTGTTAAGAGCAGGAGCAAACCATTTTGTTATACTGAGCTTGGCTAAATTCCACCTCTTTAAGGGGGCCAGCCGCGTTTCCATCGGGTGGGCGCGCGCGTTTAATATCTAATTTAAATATGGAGGGATACGATGTCAAACAGGGTGTTGCGACCATTGGCTTTAATGGGTCTGTTCGTGTTGCTCGTTTCTTTGGCCTGTAATATCGGCAGCAATCCCACGCCAACCAGCGCACCTACGAGCGAGCAGGCCACCCAGGTGGAAGCGACGCAGCCAACCGGGCCGACCTCCGCGACGGCAGCCAGGGGAGCGGCGGTTTCCAGCCTGGACGATCTCCAATCGGCGGTGATACAGATCGAAGCCGAGGGCACCTTCATCGATCCGGAGGTGGGGCTGGTGGTGAACGGGGCCGGCCGCGGTTCGGGCTTCATCATCGATCCGGCGGGGATTGCCATCACCAACAATCATGTGGTGACCGGCGCGGGCCTGCTGCGCGTGTGGGTCGGCGGCGAGTCCAAGCCGCGCAATGCCAAAGTGCTCGGCGTTTCGGAGTGCTCGGACCTGGCGGTGATCGACATCAATGGCGACGGTTTCCCATACCTGGAGTGGCATGAGGCTACGCCCAAAGTGGGCCTCGACGTGTACGCGGCCGGTTTCCCCCTGGGTGAGCCGCAGTTCACCCTTACCCGCGGTGTGGTCTCCAAAGCCAGCGCGGACGGCCAGACCAGTTGGGCTTCGGTGGACAATGTCCTCGAGCACGACGCCAAGATTAATCCGGGCAACTCGGGCGGTCCGCTGGTGGACAAAGACGGCCGCGTGGTGGGCGTGAATTACGCCTCGCGCGGCAGCACCGATCAATCTTACGCCATCGCCTACGCAGAGGTGGAAACCTTGATCAACGACCTGAAAGCTGGCAAGGACGTTACTTCGATCGGCGTGAACGGATCGGCGGTCCAATCGGAGGATGGACAGATATCGGGCATCTGGGTGGCTTCGGTGAAATCCGGCTCGCCAGCGGACAAAGCTGGCGTAAAACCAGGCGACATCATCACCCAGCTCGAGGGCCTTGTCCTGGCAACCGATGGGACGATGAGCGATTACTGCAACGTCCTGCGCACCCACAATTCGGGGGACACGCTCTCCCTGACGGTCTTGCGCTGGTCCAGCCAGGAAGTGCTCGAGGGCCAGTTGAACGGCCGCCCATTGGAGGTGAGCTACAGCTTCTTCAGCGATCAGTTGGGCTCTGAGGTGCAAACCAGCGACACATCCACCACCAGCTACAGCGGATACACCACGGTCACCGACGACAGCAATGCCATCCAATTGGAGGTGCCGAATGAGTGGTCTCAGGTGGATGGCCGCCCGTGGAACACGGATTGGACGCTGGCGGACGGCCGCCGGTTCGAGTTTTCCGCGCCAGCCATCGCCGCTTCGGCCAACCTGGACGCTTACAACGCGGGCTATTCCGAATCAGGCGTCTTCTTTGCCGCCTCCGAGGAGATGGCCACGATCGGGGGCTTCATTCAGTTGCTGGACGGAGTGCGCGGCTGGTACGAGGCGGACTGCAAATTCGATAGCCGCAACAATTACTCTGATCAGCTCTACGAAGGCAAGTACGACCTGTGGAAAAACTGCGGGCCGGATAAGAATTGGGTGCTGGTCCTGGCCGCCCGACCCCAGCAGAATCAGACCGCCTTCCTGATCCTCGTGGAGGTCAAAATTACCAAAGATGCGGATTTTGAAGCCCTGGACAAAATTTTGAGCTCCTTCCTGGTGGGAGGCTAAGCTCTTCGCTCAACTGCCAGCCCTTTCTCCGCCATTTCACCTGTGAGAAAGGGCTTTTGCTCCCCTCGCGCGTTGCGCCAGCCGCCAAAACGGCCGGCGCAAGGAATGCAATCCCGAGGGTAGAGTGGAGGATATGGGCTCACGCTCGAGATTTAAACCGCTTTTCTTGCCGCTCATCCTGATCTTCGTATTGATGACGATAGTCATCACGCTCTCGGGTGTCGCCTATTATCAGGATCAGAAACGCAACTTCGAGATCGCNGCGCGCAATCAGCTCGACGCCATCTCGGCTCTGAAAGCCCAGCAAATATCCGCCTGGATCGGCGAGCGGCGCGCCAACGCCGAAATGGTGATGAGCGATGCCTACCTGATCAGTCAGGTCGGGCGCGTGCTGACGCAGGCCGACAATGGGGAGAGTCGCGCCTACCTGCTGGACTTGATGCGCTCCAACCAGGCCAAATATCAGTATCAGGATGTGCTCCTGCTGGATGTATCTGCGCAAACGGTGCTTTCGGCCAGCGGCGCGATCCGCCCGCCGGGCAGGGTCCTCCCTCAGCTTGTCTCTGCAGCCATAGCGCAGCGCAACATCGTCTTCTCTGACATATACCGCGATGAGAATTCCGAAAGCATCTTCCTGGATTTCGTTGTGCCTGTCTTTGAGAGGCAAAGACAGGAATGGTCCCCCCTGGGCGCCATCGTTTTACGTAGCGATGCCGATCGCTTCCTCNACCCCTTTGTGGCCTCCTGGCCAATCGACAGCGCCAGCGCCGAGACGCTCCTCATGCGCCGCGATGGCGATCGCGCCCTCTTTCTGACCAACCTGCGCCACCTGCCTGGAACGGCGCTGTCTTTCTCCCTGCCGCTCGACGCCAGCCCGTTGACCGATCTGCGCGGCCTTGAAAGCGATGGGCGCATCGTCGCCGGAATGGATTATCGCGGCGTGGCCGNCCTGGCCGAGCTGCGTCCGGTGCAGGGTACGCCCTGGGTGCTCGAAACGAAAATCGACCAGGGCGAAATCTACGCGCCATTGGAAGCGCGAGCCAGATATACCCTCACCATCTGTGTGGTCATGATCCTCGCTTCCGGAACGGCGACCTTGCTCCTGTGGCGNGAGCGGGAGCTGAAATTCAAGCAGTACCAGGAACGCGAGAAATTAGAGCGTCAGGCGCTGATTGTGCATTACCAGCACCTGACGAAATTCACCCACGATATCATCCTTCTGCTGGATCAGGAGTGGAACATCTTATCGGCCAACGACCGGGCAACGTCCGCCTACGGCCGCACAGAGGAAAAACTGCTCGGCCTACGCCTTCAAGACCTGCACGCGCCCGAGGCCAGGGATTCCTTCAACCGTTATCGCGAGGAGCTGCAAACCAGGGGAGATGTCACGTACGAGACGCTGCATATGCGCAGGAACCGCACCCGCTTCCCGGTGGAATGCACTTTGCGCGTCCTGCAGATCGAAAATCACCGCTTTTATCAGGCGGTCATCCGCGACATCACCGAGCAGAAACACGCCGAGCAGGAGCTGCGCGAAAGTGAAAAGCGCTTCCGGCTGTTTTACGAACAGGCCCCGATCAGCTACCAGGCCCTCAGTGAAGACGGCACCATCAAGGACGTGAATTGGGCCTGGTGTGAGCTTTTGGGCTACCGCCGNGATGAGGTGATCGGCCGCAAGTTCGTCGAATTCCTGACGCCTGACTCCGTCCGACAGTTCCACACCGCCTTTCAGGGGTACAAGCTGGTCGGGGAAATCAGCGGCGCGGAGTACGCGATGCGCTGCGACGACGGATCAACAATATACGTGAATCTGGTGGGAAAGGTGGGATTCGACGAAGCCGGCGAGGTAAAGCTGGTTCATTGCGTGTTGTACGATATCACCGTCCAGAAAGAGACCGAAGACCGCATCCGTAGGCTCAATGAGGAACTTGAGCAGCGTGTGATCGAGCGCACCACCCAGCTCGAAGCCGCCAATAAGGAGCTTGAAGCCTTCAGCTATTCGGTCTCGCATGACTTGCGCGCCCCGCTGCGCGCAATTGACGGCTTCTCGCGCATCCTGCAGGAAGAATTCGCCGCCAACCTGCCCGAAGAAGCGGTTCATTACCTGAAGATCATCTGCGAGAACACGGCCGGCATGGCGCGGCTCATCGACGACCTGCTCGTCTTCTCCCGTTTGAGCCGCCAGCCGCTGAAGTTGGAAACAGTCGACCCTGCCGTGTTGATCGCTCAATCGCTGGAGGTGCTGCAGCCCGACTATAAAGACCGCAAGATCGAATTCGTCTTAAACGACCTTCCGCCTTGCCAGGCAGACCCCACCCTCTTAAAGCAGGTGTTCATGAACCTGCTTTCGAATGCCATCAAGTTTACCCGCCACAAGCCCGATGCCTGCGTGGAGGTGGGCAGCCTGCACGAGGACGGGCATGTGATTTATTACGTCAAGGACAACGGGGTGGGCTTCGATATGCAGTACGCGCCCAAGCTGTTCGGCGTGTTCCAGCGCCTTCACCGCGTAGAAGAGTATGAAGGCACCGGCGTTGGCCTGGCCATCGTCCAGCGCATCATCCACCGACACGGCGGGCGCGTCTGGGCGGAGGGCGTGCCAAACCAGGGAGCTACCTTCTGTTTCACCCTGGGCGAGGAACAGGCGCGTGAACGATAACCTGGTCGACATTTTACTGGTTGAAGACAATCCGACCGACGCGGCCCTATCCATGCGCGTGCTGAAGAAATTCGCCGCCGCTGAACGCATCCACCTGGCCCGCGACGGCGCCGAGGCGCTCGACTTCTTGAAAACCGGCGGGCGCCCACCCCACCTGATTTTGCTGGACCTCAAGCTGCCCAAGGTGGACGGCCTGGAGGTCCTGCGCCGGATGAAGACCGACCCGGACCTGTGCTCCCTGCCGGTGGTCATCTTCACCTCTTCTAACCAGCCAAAGGATGTACGCGATTGTTACCGGCTGGGGGCGAACTCCTACATCGTGAAGCCGGTGGATTACGAACGGTTCACCCAGGCGGTGCAGTACATTGTCTCATACTGGCTGTCCTTGAACCATCCACCCGAGGCATAGGAGGCAATGTGGCCATACCCATCCGCGTCTTGATCCTGGAAGATCGCCAATCCGACGCCGAGCTGATCGTGCACGAAATGCGGCGCGGCGGCTTCGCTCCTCAAGCCAAACGGGTGGAGGACCTTGAGAGCTTTGTGGCGGCCCTTGAAGGGGATGTGGACGTCATTCTGGCCGATTACACCCTGCCCCAATTCGATGCCCTCCAGGCCCTGCGCGTCCTCAACGAGCGCAAGATCAACGCGCCGGTGATCATCGTATCCGGGACAATCAGCGAGGAGGCGGCCGTCCAGTGCATGCGCGAAGGCGCGGTCGACTATCTCATCAAGGACCGCCTGGCGCGCCTGGGCGCGGCCATCGGCCAGGCCCTGGAACAAAAGCGCCTGCGCCAGGAGAAGATCGAGGCGGAGAGAGCCCTCAGCCTGAGCGAAGCCCTCAATCGGGCGGTGCTAAGCTCGCTGGTGGCTCGCATCGCGGTGATCAATCCCGAGGGTGTGATCATTACCGTCAACGAAGCCTGGGAACGCGGCGCCCGTCAGGGCGGCGATCCCGACCTGGCCTCATACCGGCATGGGCGTAAATTATCTGGAGGTTTGCCAACGGTCAGCCCAGCAGGGCGATCAGACCGCCCGCCAGGCACTGGAGGGCATCCAGGCGGTTCTGGCCGGCGAGCGGCAAGTTTTTTCCCTGGAATATTCCTGCCCGACCCCCGCCGGCTTGACCTGGTACAACATGGTGGTCACGCCCCTGGCCGGCGCAACGGGTGGCGCGGTGGTCAGCCACGAAGACATCACCGAAAACAAACAGCGCGAGCGCGAGCGAGAAGCGATCGTGGCCGTCTCGGATGCGCTCCGCGAGACGCGCACACGCGCCGACATCCTGCCGGCGCTGCTGGAACAGGTGCAGCGAATCCTTGGCGCCCAGGCTGCCGCCTTCATCGTCTACGACCCGGCCACCGGCGCTTCGATGGTCGAATCGGCCAGCGGATGCTGGAGCCAGCGTCTTGGCCTGCGCCTGCCGCGCGGCGCCGGACTGACGCGCCAGGCGATATCTGCCGCCGGTCTGTATCAGCCCAAGCCAGGCGATCGCAGCGCAAGGCTTTTTGGCGAGACGACTCCAACAAACAACCTGGCTCTCACCGGATTGCCGCTCGCGGCTCAGGGGGAAAACCTGGGCGTCTTATGGGTCGGCTCCGAGCGGCCGTTGGCCGCGGATGACCTCCAGATTCTCAAGGCTATCGGCGAAATGGCGGCCAACGCCATCTACCGGGCCACCCTGCACGAGGAAACCGCCCGCCACCTGCAGCGACTGACCTCGCTGCGCGAAATCGATAAGGCGATCACCAGCTCGCTGGACCTGCGCGTCACCCTGAGCGTCCTTGTGGACGAGGTCACCGCACAGCTCTCGATGGACGCGGCCGACGTGTTCTTGGTCAACCCCACCACGCGCTCGCTGGAATTCGCCGCCTCCCACGGCTTCCACAGGCCTCCCGAGCGCAGCACACGCCTGCCTGGTAAAGGGTACGCTTACCGCGCCATGCTGGAGCGGCGCATCGTGAGCATCCCCAATTTGCTCGAAGACCGTGAATATACTACCCGCACCCTCAGCCTGGGAGAAGGCTTTGTGGCCTATTTCGCCGTGCCGCTGGTGGCGAAAGGCCAGGTCAAAGGCGTGCTGGAAGTCTACAACCGCTCGATTTTCTACCCAAATCCGGATTGGCTGGATTTTCTGGAGACCATGGCCGGACAGGCTGCCATCGCGATTGACAACGCCGAATTATTCGAGAATTTGCAGCGCTCGAATATCAATCTTTCGCTGGCTTACGACAGCACCATCGAAGGCTGGTCCCGCGCCCTGGATTTACGCGATCGGGAGACGGAAGGCCACACCCAGCGGGTGACCGAGATGACCCTGCGGTTGGGCGGCGTAGTCGGCATGCGCGACGCCGACCTGCTCTACCTGCGCTGGGGCGCCCTGCTGCACGACATCGGCAAGATGGGCATCCCTGATTCGATCCTGCTCAAACCCGGCCCGCTCACCGACGATGAGTGGGCCATTATCCGCAAACACCCCGATTATGCTTACGACCTGCTCTATCCCATCGAGTTTCTGCGCCCCGCGCTGGACATCCCTTATTGCCACCATGAGCAATGGAACGGCAGCGGCTACCCGCGCGGCCTGAAGGGAACGCAGATACCCATGGCGGCGCGCCTGTTCACCATTGTGGACGTATACGATGCCTTGGCCTCAGACCGGCCTTACCGCGCGGCCTGGGAGCGCGAACGGGTGATCCAATACATCCAGGAGCAGAGCGGGGTCAGGTTCGACCCTGATCTGGTGAAGGTCTTCCTGTCCATTCTGGGTCCTACCCCTTAACCCGGCCATAGACCGTAATAGAGCGAGGCTCCGGGGCATCCCCGGAGTCTCGCTCTAAAATGGGTATGGATAGAAGCGGTTTTCAGGATGCTTTCATGCGGAAAGCCGGTCTGTCTTGAGCTCGATAGCGGGACGATGGATGCGGGTGGGATGCAGGTTACTCTGGCCGGCGGCGATAATTTCCCAGTCGTGGATTTTCCGCACGAAGTTAATGTAGCACAGTGTAGGTCGGTTTGACCTTACAGATTATTTACAACTGCCCAGCCCGGATTACCGCATACCGCTATCAAAGCGGATATCCAGGCGGGTGTACTCTCCCGGATGGACCACCACGGTCTGGTCGGCAGCCAGGGGATAGCGGCTGCCGTGCTCCGCGCGCAGCGTGTACGTGCCGGGAGGCAGCGCCAGGCTGAAGCGACCCTGCGCGTCCGTCTTGAACGCAGCGACGGTTTGCATCGCGGCGTCCAGAACGAGGAAGCTGGCCTGGTAAGGCTTATCCGCACAGGTATCCTCCTCCGTCTGCACAGGGCAGGTCGGGCCGATGCTCACCTGGCCGCGGATGCCGCTGCCTCCGTCTGCACTCGAGCCGACCGGCGTGAGAGCGGCGCTCTCCGAGGCCGTGGGGGTGCTCCGGATAGCCGGGGGCGCCGTGAGTGCCACGCCCGTCTCCGCAGGCGGTTCTCCGCCGGCGCAGCCAGCCAGCAAAAGGAGGAGCAGCATCCCCAGAGCGAATTTGGTCTTATTCGATATCATATGGGTAGTATACACGATTCAACCTGGCCGGAAACGGTTGAATGCACCTGATAACCCGCGGATTTATAACCTGCTTCGATGAATTGACAGGTTATAATTGCTCGATTACAATGGGCAAAGAGGTTCATTTTCACGATTTCAAGGAAGGAGACAGAAAGATGATCGGTAGAATCTGGCACGGATGGACCACCCCGGCTAATGCGGATGCCTATGAAGCTTTGCTCAAAAGCGAGATTTTCGTCGGCATCCGCGACCGCACCATCCCCGGCTATCGCGGTATTCAGCTTTTTCGCCGCGACGTCGGCAGCGAGGTCGAGTTTGTTACCATCATGTGGTTCGATGATCTGGATGCGGTGAGAATCTTCGCCGGCGAAGACTACGAGACGGCGGTCGTGCCGCCAAAGGCGCGCCAGGTTCTCCATCGCTTTGATGAACGTTCGCAGCACTATGAGGTGCGCGCCGCCATGTCGATCTGAATGCCGGACTGCCATGGATGGATTGTGATATTTGTCACATTATGATATGACATGATGTGACATTTGTCACATGATTGNCGACCGCTTTTCACTTGATACCCCCCTGGCCAGGCGATAAGATAAAAAAGACGATTTCGATGATCGAGATCGTCAAAGTAGTTTACGGCATGCTGGTTTATAACCTTCTAATGCTCCCATATGGTCTCATCTAGAGAGGAGAGAATCCGATGACCACTGCCGGGCAACTGCTCCTGCAAAAAGGGGGACAGGTGTGGACGGTAACCCCGCATACCAGNCTGCGCGACACGTTGGAGTTGATGGCCGAAAAAGACATCGGCGTGGTGGTTGTAATGGAGGGCACCAGNGTAGCCGGCATCTTCTCCGAACGTGATTTCGCTCGTGAAGCGGTCAAAAATCGTGAAATCTCGCTCGAAACCCCCATCAGCAAGTTGATGACCCGGTTGGTCTATTTCGTCCGCCCCGAGCAGACCATGGAGGAATGCATGGCGCTGATGACGGAGAAACACATCCGCCACCTGCCGGTTTTGGTGGACGACCATGTGATCGGGCTCATCTCCATCGGCGACGTGGTGAAAGAGGTGCTGTCCTACAAAGACACGACCATCCGCAGCCTGGAGAACTACATCCTGGGACGAGAGTATAGCCTGTAGGCCGCGCGCCGGTCCGAATTGCTGAAACCCCGGTTTTATCAGAAACCATGGGGGCGGGTTGATGCGGCCCGCCCCTTGTATGATTGCCAATAATCTTGATTCTTTGGCCTGACAACCTCACCCCCCACCCCGGGTAAACTCCGCCTTTGCCGTGGGCCAGGCTCATTCGTGCATCCGTGTTCCATTCATAGACGGTCCTTCTCCGCCCTCTTTGTAGACAGTCCTCCACCTCTCACGTCACCGCGTATGGGGGTTCCTTCTGCGGCTGCTGCGACCGGGCTGCCGCTTCCTTCGCCCGCGCGATGCGCCTTCCCAGAGCCGGGTGCGAGGAATAGATAATCTCCACCCAGCGCTCGGGTTCGGCCTCGGCCAGGTTCTGGTTGGCCAGGCGGGTGAGGGCGGCGGCGAAGGCCTCTGCCTTGCCGGTGGCCTGCAGGGCGTACTCGTCAGCCAGCGATTCGCGCCAGCGCGAGAAGGCGTTGCCCAGGGGGGTGGTCACCAACCCGTATAGACCGAATACCAGCAGCAGAACGGGCAGGGAAGCCGGGTCCGCCGGGCCGCGCAGGCCGGCCAGACCCGCGCCCCAAACCAATCCGAGCGAGGCCAGCCACAGCCCGAGCAGTGTCAACGCGGAGTTGGCCAGGATCAGCAGTGGAATGTCGCGGTGTACATGGTGGCCGAGCTCATGCGCCAGGACGGTCTCGATCTCGTCATCGCTGAACTCTTTGAGCAGCGTATCGCCCAGGATGATGCGCCGTGTGTTGCCCAGGCCGGTCAGGGCGGCGTTGGCCGCCCGCGTGCGGCGGCTCATGTCCATCTGGTAGACGCCGCGCACGCGCGCGCCGGCGCGCTCGGCCAGGCGCATTAACCGCTCGACCAGGTCGGCGCGTTCCTCGCCCAGCGGGGTGAACTTATTGAACAACGGCATGATCAGCACCGGAGCCAGATTGGAGAGCAGCACGTTAAATACGAGCAAAACAGCCGCCGCAATCAGCCACCATGTGGCCGGATACGTGCGCAGCAGCAGGTAGATCAGCTCCAGGAAGGCCAGGCCAAGCGGTGCGCCGATCAGTGCCCCTTTGAGCTGGTCGACGATCCAGCCGCGCAGCGTCTGGGTGGAGAGGCCGAAGCGGTGCGGCAAAGTGAAACTAGTATAAAAATCCAGCGGCAGGCTGAGCAGGGCATACAGCCCGGCGAAGGCTGCGCCGAAGAGCGCCACCTGCAGCCAGAAATGCGGGCTGGTCCGCTCCAGGGCGGAGCGCAGGGCGGGCGCCGCGCCGGTGACCAGCCAGAGCAGTGCGTAGGCGCCGCTCAAGGCCAGCGAAGCAATCCCCCAGCGGCGCTGCAGGCGGGCGTACGCCTTGGCCTGGCGCTGGCGCTCGGGATCGAGGGTAGGTAGGGTCATAGGATAATTCTACCAGAAAGGGGAGAATTTACCGCCATGAAGGTCGAGACGAGGGGGCTATTGGTCGGGGCACACAGGCATTCACTTCCCAGAGAACGCCATGATCGTGCCTTGCGAAGATGCCGGGGACTTTCAGGCTGCGCGGACAACTGTATCCTTCATTCTTTACCGGATGTGACCCTATGCACGCCGCAAGATCACCCCTACAATGGGTTTACGATTATCCCCGCAGGGTGAAAGGAACCTTGACCATCCATGACTGAGGTTGTTCGCGCACCCGCGACTGTGCGCACCAGCGCCGCCCGCGGCTACCCGATCGCGGTGGCCGCCGCCGCGATCCTGTCCACCACGGCCATCTTCATCCGCTACCTGACGTCCAGCTACCACCTGCCGGCGCTGGTGCTGGCTTTCTGGCGGGATGGCTTTGTCATGCTGACGCTGCTGGTTGTGCTCAGGTTGCTGCGTCCCGGACTGCTTTACGCCGGGCGGCGGCACCTGCCTTATCTGCTGGCTTACGGGCTGCTGCTGGCGGCCTTCAACTCAGCCTGGACGCTTTCAGTGGCGCTGAACGGGGCGGCCGTCGCCACGGTGCTGGTCTACAGCTCGGCTGCCTTCACCGCCTTACTGGGGCGCTGGCTGCTCAAGGAGCGCCTGGATTGGTCCAAGCTGCTCGCGGTGGCAGCCAGCATGGCCGGCTGCGCCCTGGTGGCCGACGCGCTCGACCCGGCCGCCTGGAGTACAAACCTGGTCGGCATCCTGACCGGCGTTTCCTCCGGCCTGTTTTACGCCATTTACAGCCTGATGGGACGCTCAGCCTCGCAGCGCGGGCTGAATCCCTGGACGACCGAGCTATATACCTTCGCCTTCGCGGCCGGCTTTCTGCTGCTCGCCAACCTGTTGCCCGGCGGGCCATTGCCCGGCGCGGCGGCGCATCCCACCGACCTGCTCTGGCTGGGGAGCGCGCTCGGCGGCTGGGCGGTCTTGATCCTGCTGGCGGCCGGCCCTACGGTGGCCGGTTTTGGCCTGTACAACGTCAGCCTGACCTACCTGCCCTCCAGTGTAGCCAACCTGATCGTGACCCTGGAACCGGCCTTCACCACCGTGATGGCCTTTTTCCTGTTTGGCGAGCGCCTGACTTTGGTCCAGATCGGGGGCAGCGCGCTGATCCTGGGCGGGGTGGTGCTGCTGAGAATCTTTGAGGGCAGTCGGGCGCCAGAAAATTCGTTGGGTCCCGCCAATTCACCAGGATGATTTTGACATCCGGCTGAACCGGGAATCGTCGGCTTTTCATGTGACTTTCCCTCAATCTTAATCGATCATGTCGACCTGATATTGAAATGGCCCTGGGCGGTCGCCCGGGTGCTGCCGCCAGGATAAAATTACACAGCGACGATCAACCCTGGTGACATGAAATCCTGAGAGGATAATTCTTGCCCGCGAATGCGGGTGCCGCGAGCCATGGAAAATTGCAACCTGGCGGCGGCTCGTGCGTATATATGGGTGAGGAGAATGGAAAATGAACGCCAGGAAATTGTATCGATCTCGAAGCGACCGGATGTTGGGCGGTGTGTGCGGTGGGTTGGGGGATTATTTCCGTGTTGACCCGACCCTGATGCGCCTGATCTTTGTGGTGCTGTTCCTGCTTGGAGGACACGGTCTGCTGGTCTATTTGATCCTGTGGATCATCATCCCGCTGGAGCCGGCGTCCATGCCGGCGGCGCCTTACACGCATAAGGACGAAAGTTAAACGCCAGACTTGCGTCATTAATATAAATGGGGGACTTTGAAGGCATAACTTACTCGAGCGCGGCCGGGGGGATGAGGGTGGAAAGTCCCGGCCGCGCCTGTTTTATTTAAATTTGAGAGATCGCCCGGAATTCATTGTGATGAATACCCGCTCAGTTGGGATGCGCTGTGCGCGCGGGCTGTCAGCGCGATCGGGCGCTGAAGGCCGCGAACCTGGGATGCAGCCTTGTCGGTCTTTCAACCAGGTCCCCACTGCCTTGGCTCTTGGAGTGAAATATTTCCACCATAATGATCCAAAAGGTATATTATCGTCCTCGCATTGGTTATAATGGGATCATGACTGCTGAACGAACGCTCGAGCTGCCCATCCTGGGGATGGATTGCGCCGAATGCACCCGCCGGGTGCAGAGCGCCATCGCTGCTTTGCCCGGGGTCGCCAGCGTGGAAATATTCCTTGCCGCCGAAAAAGCGGTCATCTCTCTGGATGCGGAACAAACCAGCCTGGCGGATATCCGCGCGGCAGTGCGCTCTGCCGGTTACGAAGTGCCGGACACGGCGGAGGAACGCTCTGCGGCAAATGCCCGCCATGTGGCCAATCATGTCCTCACCCTGGTTGCCCTGGTTTTCGGCGCGGTTCTGTTCGTGGTCATCGCCGGCGAATGGTTGGGACTGTTCGAGCGGCTGGCGGAGCGCATCCCCTGGTACGCTGGCCTGGCGTTAGTGCTGGCGGGCGGCTATCCCGTCTTTCTGAACGTAATCCGCGCGGCGCTCAACCGCCGGGTGATCTCGCACACTTTAATGACCCTGGGTGTGATCGCAGCTCTGACGGTTGGCCAGTGGATCACCGCAGCGGTGGTGGTCTTCTTCATGAGGGTCGGGGATTATGTGGAGGGCTTCACCACAAGTCGCGCACGCAGGGCGGTAAAAGAGCTTTCCAAACTTGCGCCGCAGACCGCGCGGGTGGAACGGGGGGAGGATGTGATCGAAGTGCCCGCCGACCAGGTCACACCTGGCGAGGTGGTGGTCGTGCGGCCGGGCGAGAAGGTGCCGGTGGACGGCGTCGTGCTGAGCGGTCAGGCCGTGGTGGACCAGGCGGCGATCACGGGCGAAAGCCTGCCGGTGGATGCGGGACCCGGCAGCCGGATTTACGCAGCCGGGCTGGTTAGTCAGGGCAGCCTGCGCTTGCGAACCGAACATGCCGGCGCAGATACCACCTTTGCTCGGGTGATTCGACTGGTGGAAGAGGCAGAGGGCCAGCGAGGGACGGTGCAGCGTTTCGCCGACCGGTTTTCGGCCTGGTATCTGCCGGTTGTGGCGAGCATTGCCGCGCTGACATTTCTGTTGCGCCGCGACCCGTTGGCGGCGGCGGCCGTGCTGGTGGTGGCCTGCTCGTGTTCGTTCACCCTGGCCACGCCCATCGCCCTGCTGGCTTCGATCGGCGCCGCGGCCAGACGCGGCCTGTTGATCAAAGGCGGCCGGGTGCTGGAAACGCTGGCGCGCGCCGACGTACTGCTGGTGGANAAAACCGGTACGCTCACCCTGGGCCGCCCGCAAATCACCGACNTCCTTGTGCTCGACCGCCGGCCGCAGGATGAATTCCTGGCTCTGGTGGCGGCTGCCGAGCGCTATTCCGAGCACCCGCTGGCCGAAGCGGTGCGCCGTATCGCTCGCGANCGAGGACTTTTGCTGCCGGGTGCGGAGCAATTCAAGGCCATGCCAGGGTTGGGGGTGGAAGCGCTGGTGGCCGGCAGGCGCGTGGTGGTGGGCAACCGCAAACTCNCCGGGCCGGACGAGCCACTGCTCCAGGCAGAGGCTCTCGAAGCCCAGGGAAAGACGTTGCTGTTTGTGCGCGTGGACAACGAGCTGGCCGGCGTACTGGCGGCCGCCGATACCCTGCGCCTCGAGGTGCCCGCCGCCCTGGCTGAGGTGCGGCGCCTGGGTATCCTCAAGTTAGAGTTGCTCACTGGTGACAACGAGACCACAGCGCGAGATCTGGCCGGACGGCTGGGGGTGGATTACCACGCCGACCTGCTGCCCGAGGACAAGATCGCGGTGGTTAAAGCCTACCAGGCTGGGGGACATACGGTGGTGATGGTCGGCGACGGTGTCAACGATGCCCCCGCGCTGGCACAAGCCGACGTGGGTATCGCCATGGGAGCGGCTGGCTCGGACGTGGCAATTGAAGCGGCTCACCTGGCGCTCATGCGGGATGACTGGCGCCTGGTGCCGACGGCCCTGCGCATGGCCCGCCGCACAATGAGAGTGGTTAAGATGAACATCGCTTTCACCGCGCTGTACAACATGGCGGGGTTGGGCCTGGCAGCGCTCGGATTCCTACCGCCGGTGCTGGCCGCCGCGGCGCAGTCACTTCCCGACCTGGGCATCCTTGCCAATTCGGCCCGACTTTTACGTCAAAAGGACGGATTCCAGCTTTAGCGGATGCCGGTGTCGATCGATATGTCCAGGCGAGTGGTCTTTCCACGGGTGATTTCCACTTCGCGCGGGAGGTCGCGGGAAAATTCCGGGCCCATGCCGGCCCCCAGTAGCGCGACCACATATTTGCCGGGCGGCAGGGCAATGCGGTAGGTGCCGTCAGGATTAAACCGCAGGCTGGCGACCGGCGTCTTGCCGTCGGAGGCGTAAATCTGCAGACCGCGCGAGGTGAACACCTCGGGCGCCGGGGTGGGGGTGGGCACACCAACCCGCTCCACCGGCGTGAGCGGGCCGACGCTGACGGTGCCCTCCAGGTAGCCGTCCGGGGGCGGGCGGCCGATCGAACCCACGGCTGAGCAGCCGGCAAGGGCAAGGAATATCAATAAGCTGATCTGCGTTCGGAACATAGATTTCCTCCAATGACGTGTCGGCGTGTACCCAATAGACGCCCCCAGGCGGGGGCGTGTTCCGCGGGTAGCGGAGCGGCGTCCTGCTGATAAAATCGGCTGTCCGGCGGACGAAGGATCAAAGCGCTTCAGGCCGATTGATTGTATAATCCCCTCAGACTCCAGGCAAAATCCATTTTTCCATCAAGGTGTATTGATGACGACCACCGGCGTGCTTGCCCGTTACGGGCACCTGCTCGACATCCCCGCCCACACTCAATCCGTGACTTTACTGGAAGGCGACACCCCCCTCATCCCCATGCCCCGCCTGGCCGAGGAGCTGGGCGGAGGTTTCGAGCTGTACGTCAAATTCGAGGGCGTGAACCCGACCGGCTCGTTCAAAGACCGCGGCATGACGGTGGCGGTCGGCGAGGCGCTCGGTCGGGGCGCTCGGTCGGTGATCTGCGCTTCCACCGGTAACACGGCTGCCTCAGCCGCCGCATACGCCGCCCGGGCTGGCCTGCGGGCCATCGTGCTGATCCCGGAGGGCAAGGTGGCAGCCGGCAAGCTGGCCGGCGCCGCCGCCTACGGCGCCGAGGTGGTGCAGATCCGCGGCTCGTTCGACGACGCCCTTAGCCTGGTGGTGGAGCTCACCCGCCGTCAACCGATCGCGCTGGTCAACTCGCTCAACCCATTCCGACTGGAGGGTCAGAAGACGGCCGCGTTCGAGATCTGTGATACGCTCGGCGCCGCCCCCGACTGGCTGTGCTTGCCGGTGGGCAATGCCGGCAACATCACCTCCTACTGGATGGGTTTCCGTCAGTACCAGGAATTGAAGGGCTGTGGACTGCCGCGCATCCTGGGCGTGCAGGCCGCCGGGGCCGCACCGCTGGTGCTCGGCCACCCGGTAGAGCACCCCGAGACGGTGGCGACCGCCATCCGCATTGGCCGACCGGCGCGCGGTGAGCAGGCGCTGCAGGCCGCCGAAGAATCGGGCGGACGCATCATAGCCGTCGAGGACGAGGCCATCCTGGCCATGCAGCGCCGCCTGGCCGCCAGCGGCCTGTGGGTGGAACCTGCCTCCGCCGCTGGTCTGGCCGGCCTGGCGTCCGAAATCGCCGCCGGCCGGATGGATCTGCGTGGTAAGCGCGTGGTGGCGGTGTGCACCGGGCACGGCCTGAAAGATCCGGATGTGATCACGCGCGCCATGCCGCCGCCCACTTCCCTGCCCGCCGACCTCCGCGTGCTGGAAGAGGTCCTGCTGGGGAGAGAGTCATGAGCCAGGCGGTGCGCGTACGCGTCCCGGCCACCTCGGCCAACCTGGGTCCTGGCTTCGACTGCCTTGCGCTGGCCCTGGACCTGTGGAACCAGGTCGAGCTGCGCCTGGAAGGGGATGGCATACGTGTGATCGTGCGCGGCGAGGGCAGCGACCGCCTGCCCAGGGACGAGACGAACCTGGTGGCGCAGGCGGCGCTGGGCTTATACCACGCGGCCCACATCGCGCCTCCCCCCGGTCTGCGCATCGAATGCGTAAATCGTATTCCGCTGTCTTCCGGCCTGGGTTCCAGCGCCGCCGCCAGGCTGGCGGGCCTGCTGGGCGCCAACGCGCTGGCGGGCGAGCCTTTGAGCGAGGAGGAGATCCTCGAACTGGCGGCAGACCTGGAAGGCCATCCCGACAACGTTTCGGCGGCTTTAGCCGGCGGCCTGGCCCTCTCGGTGCGCGCGGGCGAGCGCTTGCTGGTGCGCAGCTACGCGCCAGTCCTGCCCTTGCCAGCGGCGGTGGTCGTACCGGAAGTGAACCTGCCAACGGTGGCGGCGCGCCGTGCGCTGCCTAAACAGGCCCCCCTGGCAGATGCAGTCTTCAACCTGGGACGCACGGCGTTGGTGGTCGAGGCGCTGCGCAGCGGCGATCTGGACCTGCTGGGCGAGGCCATGCAGGACCGCCTGCACCAGCCCTACCGCCTGGCGCTCATCCCTGGCGCGGCGGCGGCGATCGAAGCCGCGCTGCGGGCGGGAGCGTCTGCAGCGGCCCTGTCCGGGGCGGGGCCGGGGGTAATCGCCTTTCCGCGCGAGGACCCGCAGGCGGTCGCGGCGGCGATGAAAGCCGAGTTCACCGCGGTCGGAGTGCGGGCGCGCGCGTGGATACTGGCTGCCTGTCAGGATGGCGCCGCTGTCGAATTTATTTAACCTTCCGCCAAAAAAATAAGGGCAAAGCTGTATGGGGAGCGATTAACTGAGCCAGCCGCCGGAATTTTACCGACGGCTGGCTGCATCAAACGGCGTCTGTCTCCTCCCGACCCGGGGCTCGGACCGTCTCCAGACGCCAGGCGATCTTACTCTCATCTGCTGGCCCATCCCCCCTGTTTGCTCTCCATATTTTACCGCCATTTTCGGATTGATTTTACCTTAAAATTTTCCTCACGTGGATAGGGGGCCGGTTATTTTTATCCAAACCGGTTTTCTGAGCGAAGGGGATGGGGAATTCAGTGCCCGTCCCGCCCGATACCATCGTTACCGCCGCGACCTGGTCGGCGTTCCTTCGACGCCGCCTCATCCAGACGGCAGAGCGCTGCCAAGGACAAGCCCTGCATTACCCGGCAATGCCGCGTCTGGCATGCTGGCAGGGCGCGTATGCTCCTCTTTCACTTTCTTTATCCATAATCCCGCGCGCGACACCCGGGGCCTGGCCGACGCGGCTTACTGCACGCTCGAAGGCGGCTTTACTTCAATCCGTGCGGCCGGGAATGGCCCATCGGTGATCACCGATCCCGATGGACGCGTGCTGGCCAGCCTGGGTTGCTTCGCCACCAGCCGCGTGATGATCGCCGACCTGCTGTTTCATGCAGAAGAAACGGTCGATCGCTTGTTTGGCGATGTCTCCGCCGACCTGTACTCCGCGGGGATCGTTGACCGTATCGTCTGGGCGCTGTTGTCGTGCAAGCAGCCCTCACGCGCCCACTGGAATTGAAAAGGAGTGTATAGTAGTATGAGTGAAGTTACTTCAACCGAAATCAGGTAAACATCGCACAATTCCTGCCTGCGAATGGTCCCTGTCCACTGTTCGCAGGCCGTGGAAGACGGCCGGCAAGAGTTTCTCAAATTGTCAGGGTGGGCTATGAATATCAACAACGCGTTGCCAGGAAAAATATCTGTTTTTCGTTCGCCCGAAGATGAAGCGAAGTACTATACCGCCTATGAAGCTGTGCTCCAGTCGTGGCCTGTCCCATTCAATGAGGTCTATATCCCTACCCGCTTCGGTGCGACCCACGTGATTGTCAGCGGTTCGCCAGAGAACCCGCCTGTGGTACTGCTCCATTCCTCGGGCAGCGGCGCCGTCCAGTGGTATAAGAACGTAGGCGCGCTGAGCCAATCTTACCGCACATACGCCGTCGATGTGATCGGTGAGGAGGGGAAAAGCCTCGTCACCCATCCAATCAAGGGTCATTTCCGCGAGAATTTCGCTGCCTGGATGAGAGAAGTCTTCAACGGCTTGCAGATCCACAGCGCCTGCATGGTTGGCAATTCACTTGGGGGGTGCATCGCTTTTAATTTCGCCCTCAGTGATCCTGAGAGGATCAAGAAAATGGTATTGATCAGCCCGGCGGCAACATTCGTTCAGATGTGGCCATTTTACTGGAACCTCATGCTTCCAAGGGGCATCTACCTGTTCACACCCGCTTGGATAGGAGATCGGTTGAATCTTGTCCGTTTAGCCCACCGGGCATTTGCATGGATCTGGCAGGATTTCCCTGAAGAGGAGCGCCCGGCACAGTTGAGAAGGATACGCAATGTTGCCGGTCATCCGCGCAACCGCATTTTCCCTCCGGTCTTCACGGACGACGAGTTGCGAAAGATACAGATGCCCATTTTGCTCTTGATCGGCGACCATGAAGTGATTTACAGACCCGAGAATGCTATACGGCGAGCGAGCCGATGGGTGCCCGGCTTAATCGCCGAGATTGTCCCGAATGCCAATCACAATGCCCAGGTGACGGCCGCCGATGTGGTCAACGAGAAGATGCTGGGTTTTTTTCAAGGCTAAGGGTTGCCATGAAAACATGTAAGATCCAGGCATTCATCGTCCTGCTGATTCTGGCGACGATTTCAACCGCCTGCGGCAGCCCGGCCGCGCCGCTTCCACAATCCAGCGCAACGCCAGCGCCCAGCCCAACCGCATTACCCCGCCCTACCGCCAAACCGTCGATTGACCTGCAGCCCTGCTATCTGGGCAGCACGCGCGCGCTGTGCGGCGTCCTGCGGGTGTACGAGGACCGCGCCGCGCGCAGCGGGCGCATGATCGACCTGCGCGTGGCGGTGATCAAGGCCCAAAGCCCGGACCCGGCGCCCGATCCGATTTTTTATCTGGCCGGCGGGCCGGGCGGCGCAGCGACTGAAGACGCCGCCAAGGGGCAGCAATTCCCATCCTCGCTCAGCGACAATCACGACCTGGTGTTTGTCGACCAGCGCGGTACGGGCGGCTCGAACCGGGTCGTCATTCCACCATCCCCGGATTTATCCGGCCTCTCTCAAATCGAGGCGGAGCAACAGGCCAGGGCCTGGGTGTCCGATTTCCAGGCCGGGATCGATATGGACCCGCGCTTCTACACCACCTCGGTCGCCATGGACGATTTGGACGAGGTGCGGGAAGCCCTCGGTTACGACCAGATCAACCTGGTGGGTTACTCCTATGGCGCCACGGCCGCCCAGTACTACCTGATGCAGCACGAGGTCCATGTGCACACCGTTTTTTTGGGCGGTGGCTCGCTGCTCGACANNCCTGTGTTTGAACGCTGGGCGGCTAATGGCCAGCGGGCGCTGGATCGCATTTTCGACCTGTGCCAGGCGGACAGCGCCTGTCATGCAGCCTATCCCAATTTGCGGGAGGAATTTTCTGCTCTGATGACCCGCCTGGCAACAGATCCGGTCACGGTCACGTTTGCCGATAAATCGCTGGGCAGCGCTACCCTGACCCCCGACTACCTGGCGCCGGTCATCCGCTTGATGACCAAGAACGCGAAGAACGAT